>CZCA01000290.1_pt2 | contig 35735 bp, 25 predicted proteins | sample 591981 | NCBI WGS metagenome assembly CZCA01 (sample SAMEA3556810, study PRJEB10932) | anaerobic digester metagenome | reverse complement strand
GGCTTCCAGCCGGACGTTTCCGGTCAGCCACGCCGTCACGCCGGAGGCGATGACCTACGGGAGAGGAGGCTTTGTGCGCTGAAGGCAGCAACGTCGATTACCGGATCATTTTGTAAATCCTCATGATTCATCGGTGCGGCGCAATTTGCCCCGGACGTGGAGTAGACCCGCCTCGCTGCCGCTATTTGCACAAATTGGACGAACATACTACACTCAGTCATGCGAATAAGTGTTCTATTGTTGTGGATGAATAGACACATCGACCTGTGTTGAAGTCGGTTGGTGGTGGAGATGAATGCAACGGCGCTGGTCAGCTTTTTGCAGGAGCTGGCGGAGAACAACACAAAACTCTGGTTTGACGCGCATCGAGCACAATACCAGGCGCTGCGTCAGGCGTTCACGCACCTGGTTGGTGAGGTGATCGCGGGCGTGGGCGAAGTGGATGCTGCGGTGGCGGAACTGGCGCCGGCAGATTGCATCTTCCGCATCAACCGCGATGTGCGCTTTTCACGCGACAAGAGTCCCTACAAGACGCAGTTCAGCGCCGCCATCTGTCCGCAGGGGCGCGGCACCGGGATGCCATCCTACTATTTTCACATCGACGCGGCGGGCGAACTGCTGATCGGCGGCGGCCTCTATGCGCCTTCACCGGAGCAGCTCGCCAACGCGCGGCGCTTCATCCTGGCGCATCCGGAGCGGCTCGATCAACTGTTTGCCGACCCGATTTTTCGCGCCGCACACACGACCATCGACGGCGAGTCGCTCAAGCGTCCGCCCGCGGGCGTGCCGGAGACTGCGCGCCATCTCGACATCTCGAAACGCAAGCAGTATCTGGTGGGGCGCAGCTACATTGTTCACGAATTCGCCGACGACGCCATCGCCCCGCTGATCATTGGGCGGTTTCGGGCGACGGCGCCGTTCATCTTCTGGCTGCGTGAGGCAGTGGGCGCGCCGACTGTAAGCAGGCAGGGGGACGGGCCAGATCCGCTGCCGATCGATATTTTTTGAGAAGTCTGAGGGAATTGAGTGTCAAGGTTGACAACGACCCTACAAAGAACAACTATGCACAGTAATCCTCTGCCCAGACTCGACGAGCACCCTGAGATTTGCCAACAGTTGCGCAAGCTCTGTAGGCTTCGCCCTGGCGAAATCTGGACTGATCCGATTCGCGGGCACAAAGTGGCGTGTATGGATGCAGGTGATACACCTTCGATTGCAGCTTTGATGGGAGGGGACAGGGCAGTCTTAGCGATTCAGGATCCGCCATACAACCTGGTTGCATTTGAGACGCGCAGACTGGATGAGTACATAGCATGGTCGCAGCGGTGGGTAAGTGCAACGCTCAGCGCCACTGCGCCGAACTGCTCACTGTATGTCTGGCTTGGCGCCGATCAACGAGATCATTTTCAACCGCTGCCAGATTTCATGGTGATGATGCGTGCATTTCCGGTGCAGGCGCGCAGTTTCATCACTGTCCGTAATCAGCGCGGCTATGGAACGCAGAAAAACTGGATGGCGGTGCGGCAAGAGCTCCTGTATTATGTGCGGGGAAATCCGATCTTTAACGTCGAAGCCGAGTACACCGACATTCCCAAGACGTTGCGCGGTTACTATAAGGATGTGGGCGGCGAACGCACTGAGAATCTCGAACGCAGCAAAGCGGGGACAATCCGCGCGGGCAATGTGTGGATCGATATTCAGCAGGTCTTTTATCGACTAGAAGAAAATGTTTCTGGCTGCTACGCCCAAAAACCGTTGAAAGCGATCGACCGGATCATCAAAGCCAGCTCCAAACCGGGCGATCTGGTGATCGACTTCTTTGCGCATTCAGGTACGACGCTGTTGGCGGCAGAGATGGCAGGACGATGCTGCTTTACGGCAGATATCGATCCCATTTTTTGTGAGATATCGATTCGGCGGTTGGAGCATTATCGGCGGACAGGGCGCACGGGTTGGCAGAATGGACATGCTTTCGAGCATGAACTCCAACTTGGAAGCCTTGACGACGCGGGGACAGAATCTCCGATCAACGGGAGCACCACACCAACGCAAATTAGCCTGCTGTAGAGAGTAAATCAGTATGGAGAAACTGCGGCGGGAGCTTGAAAACCTGTTATCCAGACTAGATGATGCTGAATCTGTACGAGCACAGGTATCAAAGCTCTATTCTGTTTATCCTTTCAATGAGTTTGAGTATGTGATTTCGACCTTGCTTGGGCATGGCGTGTTATCACTCGACGACTATTATGAGATGCGTGATAGCTACATGGAACGTAACGCATTTCTGTACATTTTTGAGATCAACGCCCCGCGCACATTTGGTGAGGCATGGGCGCAAGGTCATCTCAAAGAGCTGGTTCCAGAACTTGCCAAGCCATCTAAAAAACTTGATGCAACGTACTCAGGTGAGTATGACTTCTTCTTGGACAATGCAATCCGGATTGAAGTAAAAGCATCGCGTGCCGTCGATGCAACTAGTGACGAACCGTTAGTCGTCAAAGCACTATCATCCGATTCCAATCGTCCTTTTTGGATGAACTTTCAGCAGATCAAACCTGCGTGTTGCGACGTGTTTGTTTGGATTGCTGTTTGGAGAGACAGGATTCGCTATTGGGTGCTTGCCTCGCATGAGATTGAGACTCATCCGGCATATTCACCTGCTCAGCATCGGGGTAATACAGGTGAAGGGCAATTGCATGTGCGCCAAGACAACATGGACAGCTTCGCAGTATTCGAGGTGCGACCTGATCGGTTGGCCCAAGCTATCCGTGACGCGTATCAACGCCAGTTGCGTGCAAAATCAACTACGTAATAGACAACACAAATAGACTTTGCTCATCTTCCCGGAAGCTCAGAGCTTCCGGGAAGATATCGGATGTACGATGTTTAATTGTGCTATCTATAAGCGCATCAAGCAGGTTTTCATCCGTGGGACCCAACGGGCCAAGGGTCTCAGACCGTTAGACCTATAAAATCAACAGGAATTCACCTTCATGGCAAACACCAACGGCGCCGCCGCCGCAACCAATGGCGCAACGGGCGCCTCCGACAACAACGCCGGCTTTGTCCGCGCCGCCGACATTACGCAGGAGATGCAGACCGCGTACCTCGACTACGCCATGAGCGTGATCGTGGCGCGCGCGCTGCCGGATGTGCGCGACGGGCTGAAGCCGGTGCATCGCCGCATCCTCTACGCGATGTGGCACGATCTCTCGCTCACGCACGACAAGCCGCACAAGAAGAGCGCACGCATCGTCGGCGAAGTGCTGGGCAAGTACCATCCACACGGCGACAGCGCGGTCTACGACGCCATGGTGCGCATGGCGCAGCCCTTCAGCCTGCGCTACCCGCTGATCGACGGGCAGGGCAACTTCGGCAGCATCGACGGCGACAACGCCGCCGCCATGCGCTACACCGAGGCGCGGCTGGCGCGACTGGCCGACCTTATGCTCGAAGACCTGGAGAAGGACACCGTCGACTGGCACGACAACTTCGACAACACCCTGCGCGAGCCGGACATCCTGCCCGCCGCGCTGCCCAACCTGCTCATCAACGGTTCCAGCGGCATCGCCGTCGGCATGGCGACCAACATCCCGCCGCACAACCTGAGCGAGGTCGTCGATGGGCTGGTCTTCATGATCGACCACTTCGACAAGGTTGATGAGATCACCGGCGAGCAGCTCATGCACTTCATCAAGGGGCCGGACTTCCCCACCGGCGGCATCCTCTACCGCTATCGCGAGGAGGGCAAAGGTGAGGACGACGCCGACGCCATCGCCCAGGGCTACGCAGTCGGGAAGTCGCGGCTGATCCTTCAGGCCAAGGCGCACTTCGAGGAGATCAGCCGCGGGCGCACGCGCATCGTCATCACCGAGTTGCCCTACCAGACCAACAAGACGGCCCTGATCGAGCGCATCGCCGACCTGGTGCGCGACGGCAAGATCGAAGGCATCGGCGACCTGCGCGACGAGTCCGACCGCACGGGAATGCGCATCGTGATCGAGCTGACGCGCACCGTCGAGCCAAAGGATGTGCTCGCCGATCTCTTCAAGTACACGCCGCTGCAGCAGACTTTCGGCATGCAGATGCTGGCGCTGGTCGATGGACAGCCACGGCTGCTCAGCCTGAAGCGCATGTTGCAGCTCTTTATCCACCACCGCCAGGAGATCATCCGCCGCCGCTCCGAGTATGAACTGAAGAAAGCGCGCGAACGTGCGCACATCGTCGAAGGCTTGCTGCGCGCGCTCGACATCCTCGACGAGGTGATCCAGACCATCCGCCGCAGCCAGACGGTCGAGACGGCGCGCAACAACCTGGTGAACAACTTCAAGTTCACCGAAATTCAGGCGCAGGCGATCCTCGACATGCAACTGCGTCGGCTCGCCGCGCTCGAACGCAAGAAGCTGCAAGAGGAGTTTAACGACCTCAAGAAGCGCATCGCCTATCTTGAAGACCTGCTGGCGAACCCGCACAAGGTGCTTGGCGTGATCAAGGACGAGTTGCTGGCGATCAAAGCCGAGTTTGGCGACGCGCGGCGCACGCAGATCGTCGACCGCACCAAAGGCACGCTGACGACGACCGACCTGCTGCCCGACCAACTGGCGTGGGTCAGCCTGAGCAAGAACGGCGACCTGCGCCGCCAGGCGGTCAGCAAGCCCGGCATCGCCACGCTGCGCCAGATCGGCAAAGACAGCCAGGCAGCGCTGCTCACCGCCAACACGCGCGACTTCCTCTATGTCTTCAGCAAGGACGGGCGCTGCAGCCGCATCGGCGTTCACGAAATCCCGGAAGAGGGCGGCAAGAAGGTCTCCGAGTTGACCGGCTTCATGGGGCGAGATGCGATCACGGCTGCAGTGGCGCTGCCGCGCGAACGCAACGGCGACGACGGCGGCTTCCTCTTCCTGGTCACCGACCAAGGCACAGTCAAGCGCGTCGCCGCCCACGACGTGCAGGCAAACACCGGCAGCGAGTTCACGGTGATGAACGTCGAGGAGAAGGAACGGCTGCAATGGGTGCTGCCCACGCGTGGCAACCAGGAGGTGATCCTGGTCAGCGCGCAGGGGCAGTCGATCCGCTTCAGCGAGGAGGAAGTGCGCAGCATGGGGCTGGCGGCGGGCGGCGTCGGCGGCATGAAGCTCAAGAAGAAGGATCGCATCGTCTACGCCGGTGTGGTCGATCCTGCTGGCGAACTGTTGACGGTGACAACGGCGGGCTTCGGCAAGCGTTCGGCGCTGGCGGAATACAGTGTCCAGGGGCGCAACGGCGGCGGCATCGTCACCCACAAGATCACCGAGAAGACCGGTGAGGTGGCGGCGGCGCTGGTGCTGCCGCCCAAAGCCGACAACGCCTGGCTGATCTTCGTGACCGGACGCGGACAAGCCAAGCCGCTGCTCACCGTCGAGATTCCCGCGATGGGGCGCAGCGTGCAGGGGAAGGTCGTCATAGAGTTGTCGCCGCAGGATGGATTGGCAGCAATCTGGCGACCGGACGCCGGGCCGCACAGCGAGGAGCCGTCTGAGGAACCGTCGCCCCCAGCTCAGAAGTCGGCGGCGCCCGCCACGCGCAAACCACCTGTCACTGCGCCGCTGCCGTTGCGCACGATGGCGACGCCGCCGCAGAAGATGGCTGAGCCGTCGCGCGCGACCACGTCGGAGCAAGATGCGACGCGTGCCCGCCAAGCCGGACCGGCAACATCGGAGACTGAGTCGGCGTTGAGGGCCAGCAGCCAGCCGGCTACGGCTAAATCGGCGCCACTAGCCAACCGTAAACCGCCGTCGTCGGAATCAACCGCAGCGGCTGCCACACCTGCAGCGGCGCCAGCCGGTGCGAAAAAGCAAAAGCAAGCGGTTGAAACCGGGTCATCGCCCGCATCATCCCGTAGACAGGGCGCGCTCGACCAGGCTGCGGCGACGCCGCCCACCCCGACTGACGCCGGCGCTACACCTCTGGCCTTTGATTTTATCGATGATGTCGCACAGGCTCCGCCCGTCAAACCGGCTGCCACCAGGCGCAAACTTTCTGCTGTGGTCAGCGTGCCTAATGCTCAGGCGAAAGCAGCCAAAAAAGCAAAGAATAACGAGTAGGGTAGAATGAACGCCAGTCTCCGCACCACCGCCGATCTCCAGCACTTTATCGACGCGCACGCGATTCAGGCTGAACTACTGCGCGACATCGGCCATACGCCGACCGTGCCCGCCGCCGCATTAGCGTTAGGCGTAACGCCGGATCAAATCATCAAGACGTTGCTCTTTCTGATCGAGCAGCCTGGGCAGGATGCAGCCACGCCGGTCGTCGTGATCAGTCACGGCGACCGGCGCGTGGATAAAGGCGCGCTGGCGGCGCATTTTGGCGTGGCCAAGAAGCGCGTCACCCTGGCGCCGTCGGAAGTGGTGCTGTCGACGCTCGGCTATCCGGCGGGTGGGGTGCCGCCCTTCGGCCACATGACGCCGCTGCCGGTGATCGTGGATGCCAGTATCCAAACGCTAGATGCCCGACACGGTGGCGTGATCTTTGGCGGGGGTGGCGACGACCGCACGATGATGCGGCTGACAGTGGCGGAGTTGCTGCGCGTCACCGGCGCAGAAGTGTTGGCGGTGAGCGTAGCTACTCCAAGCGATTCTTGATGGATGAGGTCAGAGAGAACGCTAACAAGTAACGCAGGTGGCCCTTCTGCTTTACACTCCCGGCCTGCTTGAGTCGCTCCGTTCCTTGTGTTACACTCTTGGGCTAGAAACGTTTGAGTCATTTGACCATTTTTTCAGGAGGCAACATCTGGAAAGCCTACAACTTGCCCATACGCTGGTGGACATCATCGAGCAGAAACAGGCAACCGACATTGTGTTGCTCGATGTTCACGAGCAAACTTCCCTCGCCACTTATTTTATCCTTGCCACCGTCGATAACGAACGCCAAGCCAAAGCCATCGAAGACGACTTGTTGGAGAAACTCAAACTTCAGCAGAATTTGCGCCCGCTGAGCGTCGATGGTCTCGACGGGCAGGGCGGCGGCTGGTCGATCCTCGACTATGGGGATGTCATCGTTCACCTACTTACTGAAGAGATGCGCCGCTACTATCGCCTCGAAGAACTGTGGAGCAAGGCGCACGTCGTCGTGAAGATGCTGTGAGACGTGGTTGTGAGGTGAGTGGTGAGTTTACGTGGTGTGTGCTCAATCTCGCTCACACCCCGTAACACCTGGACTTGTCTTACTGAGGCCTGTCCTGCTCACTCTTCTAGCGAAACGCATCCATTGCTGCCGGGCGTTGAATCGTGCGAGCAGGCGCGGGTGGCAGGACGGGGGGCGTATAGCCACGAACCACGACGACTGGGCGGCCCTCGTCGCTTTGCCCCATGAGCAGACTGGCGGCGGCGGCAAGCTCATCGGCGATGCACTCTTCGCTAGAGACAAGCTCATAGCCAAAGAGGTCGTGTAGCCCGCGTTGGTTCCAGATTGGGGGCAGACCCGCACACCCAATCGCCGTACCGACGGTGCCGATGCGCCAGGCGCGGCCATGACTATCGTTAATAATTACCGCTGGCGCCACACCGGTGAGTTCAGTCAGACGGGCGCGGATCGCGGCGGCGCTGGCGTCGGCGTCGGCGGGTAACAACGCCAGATAGTCGCTATCGTCGCCGGGTTGCACATTGCTGCGGTCAACGCCGGCGTTGGCGCAAACCCAACCACTGCGTTGCTCGACGACCAACAATCCGCGTCGCACGCGCAGCACCTCCCGGCTGTCGTCCAGCACCACCTGAATTACGCGTGGGTCCTTGCCGACGATGGCGGCAATTTCCTGCGCTTGCGCTCCCGGCGTCACGTCCGCCAGCCGCACCAGCCGTCCTTCCGCCTTGCTGATAACTTTCTGCGCAATCACCAGGATGTCGCCGGCTTGCAGCGTTTCACCAGCAGCAGTCAGCCTTGCTGCGATTAGCGCCGCCACGTCATCCCCAGGCTGAATGGACGGCAGCCCTGGGACGGCAAACAAGTGTATGGAAGCCATGAAGTCCTCGATATCCCGTTCGATTACCCGACGACGGCGATGCACTCGATCTCGACGCGCGCACCCAATGCCAGGCCGTTGGCGCCGAGCGCGCTGCGCGCGGGCAGATGGTTTGGAAAGTAAGTCACATAGACGCGGTTCATCTCTGCCCATTCCGCCATGTCCGCCATGAACACAGTCACCTTCACGACGCGATCCAGCGAAGCGCCATGCCGCTCTAGCGCCGCTTTGATATTTTCCATTGTCTGACGCGTTTCGGCGGCAATACCACCGGGAACGATGCGTCCGCTGGCGTCGCGTCCAAGCTGACCGGAGAGGAAGAGTAGATTGCCGACGCGCACTGCTTCGGAGAAGGGCAGTCCCGCCATCGCTGGCGACGTCAGATAGGTGACATCGGGTGTAGTGAAATATTCCATCGTCGAATCCTTCTATGTGTGTTTTCCACCAACTCTTTGCTGCATTGTAGTCTCTGCACCGGCGGTTTACCAAAGGTTGCGCCCCATGCCCGCCGCGCCCCACGCAGAGACGCACGCGTGGGGGAGTGATATACTTGACGCACGAAAGGAGCGTTTATGTCAGCATATCAGCAATCTGTTTCCTGGTGGTGCATCACCCCGCAGTTGCTCAGCCCACAACAACTGGTGCGCGCGGCAGCCGATATCGGCTACGCTGCCGTCGAATTGCTGCCGGAGCCATATTGGCCGCTGGCCAGAGCACACGGTCTCGCCATCGCCTCGGTCAACGGTCATGCGTCGATTGTCGATGGCCTCAATCGACGCACCAACCATGCCCGCATCGTGCGCGAACTTGCCGATATGATTGCAAAGGCTGAACAGTGGCGGATCGCCAACCTAATCTGCTTCAGCGGCAGCCGTGATGGGCTGGCCAATGCAGCTGGGATCGAGGCTACTGCGGAAGGCTTGCACCAGGTGGCGCGTCGCGCCGAAGACGCCGGCGTGACACTGGTGCTCGAAGTGCTCAATAGCAAAGTCGATCACCCAGACTATCACGCCGACCACACGGCCTGGGCAGTAGAGGTGTGCCGCCAGGTTGGGTCGCCAGCGGTCAAGGTGTTGTACGACATCTACCACATGCAGATCATGGAAGGCGACATCATCCGCACCATTCAGGCGGTGCACCCGTGGATTGGGCACTACCACACGGCGGGCAATCCGGGGCGCACCGAATTGGATGACCGCCAGGAGTTGAACTACCGCCCGATCTTTGCCGCTATTGCCGCCACAGGCTACACCGGCTACATTGGTCACGAGTTCATCCCGCGCGGTGAACCAATTGCGGCGCTGGCAGCGGCATTTGCGCTGGCACAGTCGATTTGAGGCGCTAGACAAATTCGTCTGCCGCACGTTCGTTGATCGTGCGGCGACCGGCGTGGACGGTGTGCTCGTCCTGGCCGGGGGGCTGGCGCAGCGCAGCTCCCCGCACCCCAGGCGGCGCTGCGATCTGCTCCTGCGTCACCACGGGGTAGGCGGCGAAGATCGCTTCATCTTCCGCTGCGCCAGCAAAATAGATGCGCTCTCGCCGCAGCGTGCGGGCGAAATCATCGAAGCCCAGCGCGTCGACCACCTCATCGGGGCGGCCGGTGGCGCCGTTGCGCATCTGCACGCGTAGAAAGATGCGGTGCTCTTCCTGCGCTGTGTCGTAGCCAAGATAGCGTAGCTCGAAGACCAAGGGGCGCAGGTTATAGGTGTAATACTTACCTTTGCGCTGACGTTCGCGCCAGATCGTATCGCTGTGCAGGAACGCAGCGATACGCGCCTCAATCAGGTCAGCGGTGATCTCGTCCGGCTCCGCAAAGAGGATGATCTGATAGTCGGCGCCGATGATCAGGTTTTGCAACGCTTCAGTCGCCAGCGGCGCTTCCGTTACTGACCGCAGCTCGACGCCTGGAGGCAACGCAGCGCGCAGCCGGGCGGTCACCTCTGCCAGCGGCAGCGGCGGCGCCAGAATAATATCCAACGGCTCGTTGACGCCAGTGATGCCCACGCCCAACGGTGCTGCGAATTGCATGTGCGGCTGTGGGTTGAAGCCTTGTTTGTAGAGCAGCGGCAACCCGGTGCGACGCAGCGCCCGCTCCCACAGACGAAACTCGTCGTGATGTGAAATGAACTTGATCGCCTCGCCTTTGGTGTAGTGAATGCGTACGCGCTGGCGCGGCAGAGTCTGCGTTTCTGCGGTCATGGTCGGTTATCCTAAAAGGGGCTGAGAGAGTGGGGCGATGCGGAAGGCAGCGTAAGGCTTACCAAATCTCGCAGTCCCCCCAATTCGCCCAATTTCCTGATCTCTCAATTTTGCACGCGCTTGCTTACTGTCCCAAAGCGGCGTTGTGGCACCCGTTCAGCAAACTGGCCGGTCAGCTCAGGGGACATCTCGTCGTTGAAGTAAAGCGGGATAGGCGTAACGCTGACGGGTTGGCGCGCCTTGTCACGCCCTAGCGGCGGACAACCCCATCCGGCGTCAGGTGCATCGCGACGCTGTTCCTTGAAATAGCCAAGAATCCCACACGAGAAACAATGCTCACGACAGTCGTCCACAACGCCCCCCTGGTAGGTGTGGATGTACTCATCCATCAGGAACTGCTTCTTCAACCCTGCGGAGATATGTTCCCACGGCAGCACCTCATCGAGCGCGCGCTGACGGCGAGCGTACCAGTTCATGTCCAACCCTAGCTCGGCAAAAGCAGCTTGCCAGGCGCCAAAATTAAAATAATCGCTCCAGCCTTCCATCCTGGCGCCCTTGCGCCACGCCAGTTCGATCACATCCGCCATGCGTCGGTCGCCGCGCGTCAGGAACGCCTCCACCAGCGTCTCCGCCGGGTCATTCCAAGAGAAGTGGATGCCTGGCCCGCGCAACTCGCGTTGTAACATCTCGATCTGTGCATTGATCACCGCCTCGTCCTCCATCGGCACCCATTGGAAAGGGGTGTGAGGCTTGGGCACCAGTGTGCTGACGCCGATGCGCACATTGGCCTTCTTGCCCAGCACGCGCCGTCCGACAGCCAACACCTGCTTCGACAGATCGGCGATCGCCCTGACATCCTCCAGTGTCTGCGTGGGGTGGCCGATCATGAAGTACATTTTGATCGTGGTCCAGCCGCGCTTGTAGACTTCTGCGGCGGTCGCCAGTAGCTCGGCGGAGGCAATCGGTTTGTTGATGACGTCGCGCAAGCGGTCGGTGGCGGCTTCGGGCGCAAAGGTGAAGCCAGAACGCCGCCGCCCTTTCTCCAGCAGATCCATCAGATCGACGCTGAAGCTCTCGATGCGCAGGCTGGGCAGGCCGACGCTCAGCCGTTTGGCGCCGTGTCGCTCCACAGTGCGGCGCACCAGCTCTTCGACATAGCTGTAATCACTACTGCTCAGGCTCAGGAAGCTCACTTCCTCGAAGCCGCACTGCTCGATCATGGCATCGACCGCCTGCAACACCTCTTCGACAGGACGTTCGCGCACGGGTCGGAAGATCATGCCAGCCTGGCAAAAGCGACAGCCACGCGTACAGCCGCGCATAATCTCGATGGCAGCGCGATTGTGTACGACGTTGATGTAGGGCACGATGAATTTCGTCACGGGCGGCGGCAACACTGTCACCACGCGCTTCAGCACCTGCGCTGGCGCGGCCGGATGATTAGGCGTCACCGCTGCGATTGTGCCGTCGGCGGCGTAGCTCACCGTGTAGAACGCCGGCACATAGACGCCGGGGATGGCGGCAAGTTTGGCCAGGAGGGAAAGGCGATTAGGCGATTGAGAGATTGGAGATTGGAGATTGGATGCAGTCGCCACTTCCCTAATCTCCCTATCTCTCAATCTCCCGATCTCTAGTCGCCATTCCTCATACGCCGCGATTACCTCGAAGATCACCTCTTCGCCCTCACCGATGATCATGGCGTCGAAGAAGGCGCTCATCGGCTCCGGGTTGTAGCAGGCGGAGCCGCCCGCGATCACCAATGGGTCATCGACCGTGCGCTCGGCGGCGCGCAGCGGCAGGCCGGCCAGGTCGAGCATCGTCAGCACATTCGTGTAGAGTTGTTCGTAGGGCAGGCTGAAGCCCAGGATGTCGAAGTCGCGCACCGGGTGACGCGTCTCCAGCCCATAGAGCGGGATGGCGTCGCGGCGCATGTACATCTCGAAATCCGGCCAGGGGCAGTAAACGCGTTCCGCCAGCAGATCGGGGCGCCGGTTGATCAGGTCGTAGAGCACCATCAGGCCGAGGTTGCTGCCGCCCAGCTCGTAAATGTCGGGGAAGGCAAGCGCGACCTTCGTCTTGATGGCGGGGTCGCGCCAATCCTTGACGACGCTGTTGAGTTCGCCGCCGGTGTAGCGCGCTGGCTTCTCAACCTTATGCAGCACGCGGTCAAGTGCGCGCGTGATCTGACGCGGTGTAGTGAGCATGTGCAAGATTCCTTTCCTTCGCAACTGCCGGGCGCAGCAAGGCCCTTCGTTCGTCAGGTGCGCCGGACTCGCCAGCGAATCACAAAGATTCGCAACATCATCCAACCACCGGCGGAGTCGATCGCGCCTGCGCTGCACGCCCTGGGTGGGACTCGAACCCACATTTGAATTGTGGCGGCTATCTTATCACATCACATAACGGAAGCGACAAAGCGCCACAACGCCCCCCACACGTTGGCATTGTGGCGCGCCGCCTGCTATAGTTGGGACATGAACTTCGAATCACGCAACATCTATCTCCATGACGTCCCGTTGAGTGAGGCGCTGGCTGCCTGGCATGCGGCGTTGGCGGAAAACCAGCTCTTACAACCGCTCGCCAGTGAACGCGTACCGCTTGACCGAGCGTTGGGGCGCGTCACTGCCGCGCCGGTGTGGGCGCGCATCTCGTCGCCACACTATCATGCTGCGGCGATGGATGGCTTTGCGGTGCGCGCCGAGGCGACGCGCGGGGCAACGGAAACTAGCCCGCTGCGCCTGAAGGTGGGCGAAGAGGCCTTCGCTGTCGACACCGGTGACCCGTTGCCGCCCAACACCAACGCTGTCATCATGATCGAACAGACGCAACCAGTGACAACGCCGGAGGGCGTGTACATCGAGATTCTGGCCGCCGTGCCGCCCTGGCGCGATGTGCGCCCGATGGGGGAAGACATGGTGGCGACCGAACTGGTGCTGCCCGCCAACCATCGCATCCGCCCGCAGGACATCGGCGCCATTGCTGGTTGCGGCCACACCGAAGTCATCGTCTACCGCCGTCCACGCGTGGCGATCCTCCCTACTGGCACCGAGCTAGTGCAGCCGGGCGACCCACTCCAACCGGGCGACATCATCGAGTATAACTCGCTGGTGTTGGGCGCTATGGCCGAGGAGGCTGGCGCCGTCGTGACGCGGCTCCCCATCGAGCGCGACGACCGCGCTGCGATCAAGGCCGCCATCGAGCAGGCGCTGGTGGAGCACGATCTGGTGGTGGTCAATGCCGGTTCGTCGGCCGGTTCGGAGGACTTTACCGCGTCGATTGTCGCCGAACTAGGGACGCTCTGTGTCCACGGCATCGCCATACGCCCAGGGCATCCCGTGATCCTGGGCGTGGCGCGTGGGCGAGCGATGGCGGGCATCCCTGGCTATCCAGTCTCGGCGGCGATGACCTTTGACATCATTGTGCGCCCTTTGCTCTACCGCTGGCAGGGACAACTGCCCCCCGAACAGCCCCAGGTGGAGGCGGTGCTGACGCGCAAAGTGCTCTCACCGATGGGCGAGGATGAGTTCCTGCGCGTGGCGTTGGGGCGCGTCGGCGACCGCATCGTCGCCACGCCGCTGGCGAGTGGCGCCGGTGTGCTGATGTCACTGGTCAAGGCAGACGGCATCGTGACGATCCCGCGCTTCTCTGAGGGGCGCCACGCGGGTGAGCGGGTGACGGTGACGCTATTGCGTTCGCCACGCACGATCGAGCATACGATTGTTGCCATCGGCAGTCACGATATGACGCTCGATCTACTCTCCGACTTCTTGCGCCGACGCCACCCGACCTTGCGCCTGGCGTCGAGCCACGTCGGCAGCGTCAGCGGGCTGCTTGCTCTGCAGCGCCGCGAGGCGCACCTGGCCGGCAGCCACCTGCTGGATGAGGAGACGGGCGAGTACAATGTCGGTTATCTGCAGCGTATGTTGGCGGCGGAAGGCATCCACGGCGTATTGCTCGGTTTTGTCACGCGCACCCAGGGGCTGATCGTGCCGAAAGGCAACCCGCAAGGGCTGGCGCAACTGGAAGACCTGCTGCGCGAGGATGTGGTTTTTGTCAACCGTCAGCGCGGCGCTGGCACGCGCGTCCTGTTGGATTACGAGCTGAAAAAGCGAGGATTGAATCCGCGACGGATTCAGGGCTACGAACGCACAGAGTTTACACATCTGGCTGTAGCAGCGGCAGTTAAGAGCGGGGCGGCTACGGTTGGGTTGGGCATCCTGGCAGCGGCGCGCGCGCTCGATCTAGACTTCTTGCCGCTCTTTGATGAGCGTTATGATCTGGTGATCCCTGCTGAACACTACACGGCGGAGTTGTTGCAGCCGCTGCTGTTGCTGCTACGCGACCCTGCCACTGGCTTTGCCGCCGCCGTCACTGCACTCGGCGGCTATGACGTCAGTCAGATGGGGAAGGTGCTTGGAGAGTTCTAATAGATAGCACAATCAAACATCGTACATCTGATATCTTCCCGGAAGCGGGTCTATTTCACCGCAGGGGCAGAGTCTGTTTTGTAGGTCATCGCCTCCGGCGTGACGGGCTGCCATGTCACGCCGGAGGCGATGACCTACGACACGCGCCCCAAACTTGAATTACACCCCCCGGAAGCTCAGAGCTTCCGGGAAGATGAACAAAGTCTATTTGTGTTGTCTATAACTTGGAGAGTTCTGAGCAATCAGCGCAAAACAATCGGCCCAAAGGAGACTATTGCGCGCAACAGCTCACCTCTCATTCTTTATTGCTTCAACCACCTTTCCAGCACGGTGTATAGTTCCTGGGGATTCACCGGCTTGGCGACGTAGTCATCCATGCCAGCGGCCAGACAGCGGTCGCGATCACTTTGCAACGCGTGCGCCGTCATCGCAATGATCGGGATGTGTGGCTTACTGGTTTCGGCTTCTTCGTGACGGATGCGCTGCGTCGCCTCCAATCCGTCCATTTCTGGCATCTGCACATCCATCAGCACGATGTCATAGGGCGCCTGACGCAGCGCTTCAATCGCTTCACTGCCGCTGGCGACCGCATCGGCGTGCGCGCCCATCCGCCGTAAGACCCCCAATGCCACTTGTTGATTGACTGCGTTATCTTCCGCCACCAACACGCGCACGTTGCTGCGCGCCAGTTTGGGGATCGGTGGGCGGCCGTTGGTGGACCTGGCGGGTGAAGCAGCGGATTGGTTGAGCACCCGCTGGAGCGTAGTAAGCAATTCTGATTGGCGCACGGGTTTGACCAGATAGGCGGCAAAGCCAAGTTGTTGCAGCCGCTGCATGTCGCTGTCCACACCCATCGAGCTCATCATGAGCAGCGGCAGTGTGGCAAAGCGTGCGTCCTGACGCAGCGCCGCCCCCAGCATGGCGCCATCCATCTCCGGCATTTGCATATCGAGAATAGCAAGACGTGGCAACATCTGGTCGGCAGCTGCCTGCCCCAGCAACTGTAGCGCCGCTGCACCACTGGCCGCCGTGACCGGCGCCATACCCCACGCTGCAAGCTGCGCGCAGAGAATCTCACGATTGGTGGCGTTGTCATCGACGACGAGCACGCGCAGGCCGCGCAGGTCGACAGGCAGCGCGGGTTGGTGCTCCTCATGGCGCGTCTGGCGCGGCAATGTGACCACGAACCAGAAGGTGGAGCCTTGCCCTTCCTCGCTTTCGACGCCAATTTCACCGCCCATGAGTTCGACGAGTCGCCTGGCAATCGCCAACCCCAGCCCGGTGCCGCCGTAACGTCGCGAGGTTGATGCATCCACCTGGGTGAACTTCTCGAAGATCAGTGGCAACTTGGCTTTGGGGATGCCGATGCCGGTGTCGTGGATGACGAAGCGCAGCGTAACGCGCGTCGCGTCCAGAGCAACCGGGGCGACGCGCACGCTGACTTCGCCGGTGTGGGTAAAGCGCAGCGCATTGCCCACCAGGTTTGTCAACACCTGGCGCAGCCGGCCGGCGTCACCTTGCACGAAGCGAGGGGTCTCCGGGGCCGCTGCGCAAATGAACTCAAGCTGCTTTTCCTGCGCCTTCACGGCCAGGCTGGCGGCGAAGTCCTCCAACAATTCAATCAAATCGAAGTCGGAGTTTTCCAACTCGAGTTTGCCCGCCTCAATTTTCGAGATGTCGAGAATGTCGTTGATGATGGTGAGCAACGCTTCGCCGCTGGATCGAATTGTCTCAGCATAACGGCGTTGTTCATCGTTGAGCGGCGTTTCGAGCAGCAGCCCGGTCATGCCGATGACGCCGTTCATGGGCGTGCGAATTTCGTGACTCATGTTGGCGAGGAATTCACTCTTGGCGCGACTGGCTTGTGCTGCCTGCATCGCCAACTCTTCCGCGTGCGTCACCGCCTGCCGCAAGTTGAGAATGGCATGTTGCAGACGCTGCTCGGCGCGCTTGCGCTCGGTGATGTTGTGAAAGGTGCTCACAACTGCGTAGGGTGTGGTCTTGTCTGGTGCATCGCCGTCGAACTTGAATAGCGGCTCCGAGTTGACCGACGTCCAGACCAGCTTATCGTCGGGACGATAGATGCCGAGCACCACGTTGCGCAGTGGTCGCCCGGTGCGCAAGCTGACCATTGCAGGTTGTTCCTGGATCGGGAAATCTTCGCCATCCTCGTGCACGACGCGCCATCGCGCGTCCGTCGCAATGATCTGCGCGAATTGCTCCGGTGGTGCGCCTAGAATCTGCGCTGCCGCCGGATTGGAGAAGATCACTTGACCATGTGCATCCTGCATGACGACGCCTTCCGCCATCACGTTCAAGAGGCTGCGGAAGCGATGCTCACTTTCCATCAACGCAGCCTGCGACGTGACCGGCATGGTTACGTCGGTGAACAACGTCACGACGCCCTTGCGCTGCCCCAAGGCATCGTACAGTAGCGCCGTATCGATTGCCACCCAGCGCCGTCCATCCGGGAGATCGATACCCATGGTGGCGTTGTGCACGGGTTGGCCGGTGCGCAACGTCACTTCACACGGATGCTCTTCCGCAGGCCAGACGCTGCCATCAAGACGCACGGTGCGCACAAATTCCGCCAGCGAGTGGCGCCCCAAAATCTGTTGACGCGGGATTTGAAGGAACTGCTCGGTGCGTTGGTTGCACTCGACGATGTGGCCTTCCTGGTTGTGCACGATCAAAGCAGTAGCCATCGACGACAGGATTGACTGCAAAAAGATGCGTTGTTCCACCTGCGTAGTGACATTGCTTTCGACCGCAATAAAGCCAGTGACCGTGCCCGCGTCGTCGTGCAAAGGCTGAATATCCAGATCGATCCAATATTCGCCGCCGTTCTTGCCGCGATTGAGGATTTCGGCGCGCACGGGGGCGCCTGCTGCCAGCGCGGTACGAATCGTCTGGATGGTGGCAGGATCGCTCTTCTCAAACTGAAGCAGATCGCCCGGCTTTTTGCCGATCACTTCGTCCAATTTGTAATGGGTGAGCCGCTCAAACCCGGCGTTTACCCAGGTGATACGACCGGCAACGTCGGCGATGATGACGGCATTGGTGGTGCGTTCGGCAACCAATGCCAGCCGATGTAGCTCCTCAGTGCGACGCTGCATCTCTGTGACATCACGAAAGACCATCACGGCGCCCAACACGAGGCCGTCGGTCTGCTGGATCGGCGCACAGATGCCCGTGATCAGACGCTGCGCACCTGCGTTGTCGAGCAGTTGTGTGTTTGCCGTCAGCTGCGCCGGCCGCCGTGAATCGATGACCGTTTGCACGAAGTCGGCAAGCTGGTTGTGGCCGGGCAGGGCGGTGATGTGGAGGATGTCGGCCAGCGGCCTGCCGCACGCGTCCTGCTCAGTGCGCCCGGTCAATTCTTCGGCCATGCGGTTCAGGCCGGTGACGCGCCCGGCGGCATCGGTGGTGATGACGGCGTCGCCGATCGAGCGGAGTGTGGCGGTCAGCCGAGATTCGCTAGCCGACAACTCTGCAGTGCGCGCCGACACCAAGGCTTCGAGCTGGCGGCGGCGCGTGAGCGTGGTGGCAACCCACAAGACGGCGACCACGGTCGAGATCATACCGGCGATGGCGGCGCTACTGCCGGCTACCGCCGGCCGCATGGCGTGAAAAGCAGGCGCCGCCGTCACCAACACGGCGTAAGTCTGCCCAAATGCGAAGACAGGCAAAACGAAGCGCATCGCATCTTTGTTCTCGATGCCGCCAGCCAGGGTGGCGGTCGGCGCCGTGGTGGCGATGAGGTGCGGCGCTTCATCCCGCACCAAGTGATAGAGAGAGACCCAGGTCAGCGCGTCGCTGTCTGCAGCACGGCTGTCCAGGCTGCTCTCCAGGAATTGCTGTAGACGCAGCACCGCCAACACAAAGCCTCGCAATGTCGCCGGATCGTCGCGCTGATAGACGGGGGCTGCCACCAATGCACCAAGATTGCCGTCGATCAAAGCCAGCGGTTGGGTGGCGGTGGTCAGTCCGGTGCGCTCTGCTGTGGCCAACATCTCACGCCGCGCTGGCTCCGAGGCGATATCGAAGCCATACGCGTAGCGATTCGGCGCTTCAGGCGCCAGATAGAGCACCGGGAAATAACGGTCGCGCGGCGCTGCCGGTTTACGTTCCCCTGCTGCATCGACCTCCCAGATCGTATAGTCGGGCGTCACGCTGGCGCGCGCCGCTGCCTCGAATTGAGTGCGCGCCGCTGCCGGGACGCTGGGAATCCACTCCCAGGCGCTGACCGGCGAATCGGTGACCAGTGGGACTGTGTAGTCGGCGAACTCTTGCGGCTCGATTTGGCGGCTGTTGGCGACGAAGCGCGCCAGCCCATCCAACTGCCGGACATCGAAGACGTGCAACGCATTGCTGACGCGCGCGGCAACCGCGTCGGCTATCTGCTTGAAGACCTGCTGATTGGTGTCTCTCTCAATGGCATTCGCCAACAAGACTGCGCCAAAGGTGATCAAAATGCCAAAGCCAGCAACCAGGACGACCTCCAGATGACGCAGGCGATGCTGCCACGGCGCCGGGCGGCGATTGCGCCAATGGAGTAGCCAGTCGCCGGTCAGCGCCAGCACTATCAGCGCGGCGGCAAAGAGGAAGGGAAGCAGCCGCGCCCGGTTGACTTGCGCCTGCCATGCTGACGCTTCGATGTCCACGCCAACCACCAGGGCTACGTCGCCAGTGATCGGATGGAGCACGGGGACAAAGCTCGAGATGAAAACGCCGTACTCATCGGCGTAGGGGCCGATAACAGCGGGGTGACGTTGCGAAAAAACCTTCACCAGCTCGGTAGGCGGCTCCTGATAGGGCAAGCCCGGCGCTGTGGCGTAAGGATCATCTGCGACCCAGTTCTCCGGCCCAAAGCGAATCTCACCTGCCCGCTGCGCCATGATGTAGATGTCGGGACGGTGAGCGCCTGGCTGGAAACCGACGCCAACCTGCCCGGCATAGATCGTCAGGCTCTCTGTCAGGCGCTGAAAGACGGTGCTGTCACGATCCTCCGCCGTGAAAGTAAGTTGATCGACCAGGAGCGGATCGATCGAATCCGCCACTCCCTCTGCATAGGCGAGTAGCGCCTCGCGCATCTGGCGATCGGTGTGGACGCCATTCCACCAGCCCAGCCATAGCCCTGCGCCCAAAGTGGTCAGTGTGACCAGCCAGAGCACCCAGTGCTGAATTCGACCCAGATATTGGGGTGGAAGTTCCGGCGCTACTGGCGACTGCGTCGTGCGCATCATTTCCATTTCTTCTCACCTTTTCGCCAACAGAATCACACCGTGCCTGATCACACCGTGCCTAAAGTTCATCTTCCTGGTAACTTTTGAGCTTCCAGGAGGATGAACAGCTAACCTGGAGGTGAGTGGACTGTAGTTCACAGGCCATACACAAAAGTCTACTTCGATTTGTGACTGTAGATGAGCGACAAATGCAGCAATCTATTGTTGTCATGCAGTGTATGCCCTCCCATAGAGCGCGTTGCACGCAATGCAACCAGCGCTGCAGCAATGGGGGGAAGAGCGATGGGGTAGTGTAGTCTTCACCTGCAGCCGGGCTTGCTTCGCTCAATCCGTCGATCAGGGTACAATGCGGTGCAAAGTCGGCTAGATAACATGGCTTGAGCTGGATAAGGATATTGAGGATGAATACTGAGCGTTTGGTGGCATTTACACAAGACCTGGTGCGGCTGCCCAGTCTGAGTGGCGAAGAACAACATGTTGCTGCCCGCGTCCAAGCCGAGATGACCGCGCTAGGCTTCGACCGCGTCTGGCAGGATGTCAATGGCAGCGTTATCGGCGTGATCGAGGGCGCACGCCCCGGCAAGACGATGCTGCTCGACGCGCACATCGACACCGTCGGCATCTCGCCGGGTGCACCCTGGGTGCACGATCCCTTTGGCGCCGTGATCGAGGATGGCGCCATCTATGGACGCGGCGTCGCCGATATGAAGGGCGCGCTGGCGGCGATGGTGCATGCCGCCGCTGCCCTCGACCGCCACGCCCTGACCGGGCGCGTGGTTGTCAGCGCCTCCACGCTGGAGGAAGTGCTCGAAGGCGTTGCCCTGCGCACGGTCATGGAGGCCACGCAGCCGGACTTTGTGGTGATTGGCGAATCAACCAATCTCAACCTGAGCCGGGGCGGGCGCGGCCGCGCCGAGGTGCATCTGACGACGATTGGGCGACCATCGCACTCGTCGGCGCCACACCTGGGACGCAATGCCGTCCTCGACATGATGCGCGTGATCGCCGCCGTCGAAGCAATTGCGCTCCCCACCGATCCGATCATGGGGCCGGCGCTCTTCGCCTTGACCGACATCGTCTCCGCACCCTACCCCGGCCATTCGGTGATTCCCAGCATCTGCAAAGTGACTTACGACCGACGCCTGTTGCCTGGAGAACACACCATCGGTGTGCTGGCAGCGATCACCGACAACCCGGCGCTGGCTGATATTCAACTGCAAGCCGAGATTGCCGCAGGCGAGTATACGGCTTTCACTGGCGCCACGTTGCGGGCTGAGAAATTCTTCCCGGCATGGGTGCTGCCGGCGACAGATTCCTTTGTCGCCGGTTCGCTGGCGGCGCTGCACGGCGCCGGCATCGCTGCCGAGCTGACGGCCTACCGCTTCTGCACCAATGCCGCCTACAGCGCCGGCATTGCTGGCGTGCCGACGATCGGGTTTGGTCCGGCCACCGAAGCGGATGCGCACGTGATCGACGAGCGGCTGCGCATCGCCGATCTAATCGCTGCCGCGCAGGGCTATCAGGCGATCATTGCTGCGACGCTGGCGGGCTGAGGCAGGCGCTGCCGGGAGTGCGTCGCGCTCAGCCCTCGCCAAGCTGGCGTGCAGTGGCGATGGCGTCTTTGCCGCAATGGGGACAGGTGTAGCCAGGGCGCCTTGTCCAGTGGCTTTCACCGCCTAGCGGCTGCCCACAGTGGGGACAACGCAGGTCATGCACGCGCAAGATGCGCCACTGCCAGAGATTATTGGTGAAGAAGGCAACGCTGATCAACAGCGCCGCCAGCAGCAGAAAGAAGGCCAGTCCCGCCTCGGCTGCGGCGTTGCGGCTGATCCAGTAGCTGGCGGCGAAAATCGCGCCCAGCCCGATGCCAAGCGCGCCGAGCAGAAACCTGGCCATACGCACCCGGGCGCGGCGTACAGCGCGCTGCGCGGCAACGGTCGCCTCATCCAGGACGTTGCCGTCAAGTACAACTGTGGTTGTGTTGGATTGTGAGTTCGTTGGCATCGTTCGTTCCTGTCGATACGCTTGTTGCTCTTCGCTTGCGTGTGATCCAGTATCGCACACTGGCTGCATCTGGGAGAATCTGGAGACGAGATGCTACTCCATCAAGGTTTGAGACTTACGCTGAATCCACTTGCGCCCGATGTCGTTGCATTGGTGGGCGGTGGCGGCAAGAGTAGTACGGCCTTTCGTCTCGCCGCTGAAGTCGCCGCCGTAGGCAAGCGCGCGGTGATTGCCCCGAGCACGCGGATTGCAGCTTTTCAAACGGCATGGGCGCCCGCTTTTCTGGAGGTAGGCGACGCAGAGTTGCCCTTCACTGCCATCGAGCAACAGCTGGTGCAGCATGGCTATTGTCTGCTCGGCGGGCCGGTGGTGGGCGACCGCCGGCTAGGGCTGCAGCCCGAACAGATCGACGCGCTGGCGCAGCGCGCCGCTGATCTGGGGGTTGCCGCCATCACCGTTGAGGCGGATGGCAGCAAGATGCGGCCGCTGAAGGCGCCTGCTGCACACGAGCCGGTGCTCCCCGCCGCCACGACGCACCTCGTGCCTGTCGCCGGTCTGGATGCAGTCGGCGCTGTCATCGACGAGCGCGCCGTGCATCGCCCGGAACTGGTGAGCGAGGTGCTTGGTGCGCCGTTGGAGCCACCGCTGCGCCTGACGCCAGCTCACCTGGCGCGGCTGTTGCACCATCCCGCTGGCGGCGCCAAGGGGCTGCATCCGGGTATGCATTTCGTCCCCCTCCTAAACAAGGCGGATACGCCCTTGCGCCTTGTCTATGGCCGCTTGACGGCGGCGCTCCTCGCTGAACAGGGCGTAACCTCCCTCGTGGCGCGGGTGGGAGAGACCGCGCAACCGCCTGTTGTCGAGCGGTGGGGGCCGGTGGCGGTGGTGATTCTCGCAGCGGGCGGCAGCCGCCGACTGGGACGCCCCAAGCAACTGGAAGTTGTTGCCGGCGCGCCGCTACTTGCGCACGCCGTGCGCACGGCGCAGCAGAGCGGCAGCGGCCCAGTGCTGGTCGTCACCGGCGCCGAGGAGCAAAGCGTCCATGCGCTGCTGGCGGAAATCGGGGTGAATGTCACCATCGTCGCTAACCCGCTGTGGGCGGCCGGTCAGGCTACGAGTGTGCGCGCGGCGTTGCAGGCGCTGCCAGCCGCCGTCACAGCTGCGATCTTTGCGCCCGTCGATCAGCCGTTCCTGGAGCCGTTGCTGTTGCGGCGGCTGGTAAATGCCTGGCGTACAGGCGGTGACCTGGTTGCCCCTCTGGTTGAGGGCGAACTGCGTGGGGCGCCGGCGCTCTTTGACCGCAGCTACTGGGGCGAACTGGCCGCGCTGCAAGGCGATGTGGGCGGGCGACGCGTGTTGCAGGCGCACTATGCCCAAGTCATTCCGGTTCCGGCTGAAGCGGCCTGGCTGTACGACATTGATTCTGAGGATGATTTGCAGGCATTGCGCTATTGATCTCTCGTGCCCAGGGGCGTCACTACCTGACGCGACGGGACACGCAACACCTGAATCCCGTGCATCGTCGGCGATTCGTAGGCAAAACGTAGCAAGGATTTATTGACATTTTGCGATTACAGATGGGGAGTATTGACTGATTTGTTGCTGCGCCGACCGGGCGCGGCGGCTCGTTGGAGTTTTGTACATGTCGAAATCGCACTTGTCATCGAAGTTGGTACTCGGTTGTGTCCTTTCTCTTGTCCTCATCACTACGGCGGCGCCGGTTCACGCCCAGAGCGTATCGCCCGCCGATCTCTTCTACAATGAAGTGCAGATTGTATATCTGATCAACCTCGAACGCCGCGCGGCTGGTTTGGCGCCGCTGCGCTGGAACAAAGAGCTGACCCAATCCGCGCGCGCCTTTGCCGAAGATGTGGTTGCCAATCAGCCGTCGAGCTACTGTGGTCACATCGACAGCGCCGGTCGCACACCAGGTGAACGGATACAGTCGGCCGGCTACACCAGATTGACGGCGTGGGGCGAGAACTCGGTGTGCGGCTATACGACGCCCGAAGCCGCTGTGCGTGCCTGGATGAACAGCGCCGCCCATCGTAGAAATTTGCTGGATAGTCGTTTTCGTGAGCTTGGCGTGGGCTACGCGCTGAACAGCGCGTATCGTGGCTATATCGTTGCCGACCTGGCGTTGGATGCCAACTACGCACCAGTCATCATTGCTAATGAGGCGCCTGCCACCACGACGCGCACGGTGCAACTCTACATCTACGATCAGGCGACACGCGCCGGCATGACGGGGCAAGGCGCCTCTGTGGAGATGATGATCGCCAATGATCCCGACTTCACCGGCGCCGACTGGCAGCCGTACACAGCCGAACCCACCTGGACGCTGAGCGAGGGGGAAGGGTGGAAGACTGTTTACGTCAAAACGCGCGATGCGCTCGGTCGCACGGTCGTAGCGCAGGACTCAATCTACTTCGGCGCGTCACTCCCACACGCCGAGCTTGACTTTACTGGCGCCAGCTACTTTGACACTGGCTTCCGGCTGGAGCAGATCGAGGCCGACGGGTGGCCACAGGTGCAGTTTAGCCTGGACTGGATCGGCGATGATAGCGACCCCAATTTTTCCGCCAGCGGTGAACGGTTTGCAGACGCTGCCGCTATCGGCGGCGCCGCGCTGCGGCTGGCGAACAGCGGCAACGCCACTATGTGGAGCAGCGGCTTCCTGGCAGCGCTGCCTGCCACTGCCTATTTCCGCCTCAGGGTCAACGACAACCTTACCACGCAGGATGTCGTGCGGCTGCGCGTGATCGGGGCGGGTGGTGATGCGGGCGTGCGTGTGCTGCGCGGCGTCGATTTCGCCGCCGCCGACCGTTACCAGGAGTTTGCCGTCCCCTATAGCCTGGGCAGTGGGGCGAACTCGGTCACCTTTCGCGTCGAGCGGTTGGGCGCCACTGAGGTGGTCTTCGACGCCGTGACGCTATACACGGCGCCGACGCCGGTGGTGGCGCCGTTACAGTGGCAGTCGCCGGAGAACTATCTGCGCAATTGCGGCGTGCAGGCGCGCTTTGTCGATGCCGACGGCGCCTTTTCCGAAGCGGTGGAGATGCATCCTGCCAGCGGACGGTTGATGGCGCCTGGAAATCCCGTCGTGTCACCGCAACTGGCGGTGTCGCCCGATCGTGTGCAGTTCGAGAGCGCACCCGACAGCGCGACGCCCCCGCCCGCGCTGGTGAGCGTACAATGCATCCATTGCGATGACGGCCCCTGGCAGGCCAGCACAGAAATCGCCTGGCTGCGACTGTCGGCCACGCCCGATGCGATTGAGGTGGCGTTAGTGCCCGACGGATTGACGCCCGGCATCTACCAGGGCGAGGTCATGGTCGAAGCACCGGCGACGACGGGGCTGGCGCCGGCGCGCGTCCTGGTGACGGCGGTCATTGGCGATCTGGAGGAATTGTTGCCGCAGAGAGTCTATCTCCCCGTCACGGTGCGGTGATCTGACAGCAGGAGCGGCTCAAGTTGGCGAACCGCAGAGCGTCGCCCTCGGCATGACGCGGCGCCAGTCACATCTTCCTGGGAGTTCCAGTGCTTTCAGGAAGATCGGCAAGCGCGCCGGAGGTCAGTAGTTGCTCGATCACGGCCGCGCTCTGCGCACCCGTCGCTGTCAATTGCAGGATGCGTGCTTCGGGGTCGTCTTCGCTGGCAACCAGGGTGATTGTAAGGAGGTCCGCTGGCAGGAGCGCCGCCACACGATCTGCCCATTCGATGGCTACAACATTCACGCCGTCCATGCCGGCTTCGGCCAGCAGATCGGCCAGCCCAAAGGTGGCGGCGTCGGCGAGCGTGGCGCGCTCCGCCAGCCGATAGGCGTCGATGTGCACCAGGCGGCGGCCGTCTTCCGTTGCATATTCGTTCATCAGGATGAACGTTGGGCTGGTGACGCGCGCATGCACGCCCATCCCTGCCGCGATGCCTTGCACGAGCGTGGTCTTGCCTGCCCCAAGGTCGCCGCATAAGGCGATTACTTGACCGGCGGCGACGGCGCGCCCGATGGCAACGCCGATGCGTTGAGTGGCGGGCGGTGAATCGGTGTGCAAGGTGAGCGAGGCGGGCACGTGGCGGCTATTCATCCTTCTTATGGCTGGCGCCCAGGCCGGCGTCGTGGATGATCTCTTGAATCATCGCGCGATATTCTGCAACGATCTCCCAGGCGCGTTCGTCAGAAGCGGCTTCCGCCACGATCTCAAAGCGCGGTTTTTCCGGGTTGGGCGAAAGGTGAACCCACTCACCGTTGTCGAGATGCACCTTCAGGCCATCCATCTTGTCAACATGGCGATGCTGGTGGTGTTGGATCAGCGTTCGCATCACGGCGCCTTTGGCATCCCACGAACACTCGACCGCCTCCTTTGCCAGGTGGTATTTGGGGAGATAAGCCACAATCTCACTGACCGGCATCTTGCGGATAGCCAGATATTCGAGCAGCCGGATCGTCGCCATCATGCCGTCGACTGCAGGCTGGAAGCCGGGGAAGATGAAGCTGCCTGCGCCGTCACAGATCAGAAGCACGCCAACATAGCTGGCAGTGTGCATCGGGCCGTGCAGATTCTGCGGGACGCGGAAGAGGCGTGCGCCGTGCCAGCTGGCAATTGTCTCGAACGAGTTGGGCATCGTAATGGGCACCGCAACTGGCCGCCCAGGGTGTGCGTAGAGCGCCAGTTCGAGCATCAGCGCCGCCGCCGTGACATCATCAAGCACGCTGCCCAGTTCGTCAACCAGGAAAATCTTCTCACCGCCGACGTCTAGTTGCACGCCGAGTTGCGCACCCAGCGCGTTGACGATCTTGCCCATGCGCTCCTGGTTGGCCTTGAATTCGGCTTGCAGCATCGCCAGCTTTGTCTCGTCGATACGGGCGTTGAGCGGCACGACATCGACGCCGAGCTGGTTGAGGATGTCCGACAAGGTGTCGCCGGCCAGTCCGTGTGAGTAATCACAGACCAACTTGAAGCCGTAGTCGCGAATACGCTGCGCATCGACATGGCGCATGAAGTCCTCGGTGTATTCTTCAATCGGCTCGTGGGCGTAGGCGATGACGCCGATTTCATCCAGGAAGGCGCGGCGAAAGTCCTCGCGAAAAAAGTTGCGTTCGATGGTGCGCTCTGCGGCGCTGCTTTGATTCAGTCCCTGGCTGTCGATGATGCGAATATCGACCACGCGCTGGTCGAAGGGGCTGAGCCGCACGTGAATGCCCGCCGAGGAGCCCTTGCGTTGGCGGACATAATGGCGCAACACCGGAATGGCGACATTACCCAAATCCCACACATTGACGCCGGTGCCCGGCAGCCCGCTGATCAGCGCGCGCTTGAGCATCCGTGAGCTGCGGTGGGCGTCGCGATTGATGGCAACATAGCTGCCCTTGGGCAGGGTGGCGCCCAAGGCGGCGCTGAGCTTGGCGGCAAATTCGGGCGTCAGATCGATATTGACGACGCCGGAGACGCCAAAGCGGCTAAAGAGGGCGCGGCGTCCCTGGTTGCCCCAGATTACACTGTCCTTGATCGTGGCGCCCGCCTCAATCTCCTTGTGCGGCCAGAGTTTGACATTGGCGTGCAGCACTGCGCCTTCGCCGATGACGCAGTTGTCGCCTATCACCACACCTTCGTAGGCGATCACCTGTGCTTTGATGCTGCACTGACGCGTGATGATGACCCCGCGCAGCTCGCAAGATTCCCCAATATAATTGTTGCGCCAGATGATGCTACGTTCGATGCGGTTGTAGTTGTCAATGACGGTGTAGTCGCGGATCACCGCCGGTCCATAGATGCGGACGTCGCCTTTGATCTTGACTTCGTTGCCGAGATAGATCGGGCCAAACAATTGTGCGCTGGGCGAGATTTCGACATTTTCACCCACCCAAATACCGCCGCCCAGGTGCGAACCGATCGGCTCAGCCAATTGCAACTTGCCATACAGTACATCGGAGTTGGCGCGCATGTATTCAGCCATGTTGCCAACATCGCACCAGTAGCCATCCGCCACGTAGCCGTACAGTTCGCGCTGTTCCGCCAACAGGAGCGGGAACAACTCGCTGGCGAAATCATGGGGCACGCCGTCGGGGATGAAGTCCAGCACTTCCGGTTCAAGCACGTAGAGACCGGTGTTCACTGTGTCGGAGATCACCTCGCCCCATGAGGGCTTTTCGAGAAACTGGGTGACGCGACCGCTTTCGTCGGTGACGATGACGCCATATTCGAGTGGATCGGGCACGCGCGTCAACGTAATGCTGGCGAGCGCCTTGCGCTCCTGGTGGACACGCACGATCTCTTTGAGGTTGAAATCGGTCAATGCGTCGCCGCTGATGACGATGAAGGTGTCGTCGAGATATTGGGCGGCATTTTTGACGCTGCCAGCGGTGCCGAGCGGCGCCTCCTCGATGACGTAGGTGATCTTCATGCCGATGCTGCTGCCGTCATCGTAGAAGTCTTCGATGGCAGAGGCCATGTAGCGCAGCGTCACCACGACTTCGGTAATGCCGTGGTGCTTAAGCAGGTCAAAGATGTGGCCAATGACTGCCTTGTTGACGATGGGCACCATAGGTTTGGGGCGACCAATCGTAATTGGGCGCAGGCGCGACCCCTCACCGCCCGCCATGACAACTGCTTTCACACAACCTCCTAATGTGCAGCTGGCGCACGCTCCATACGCATCACTACTCCAGGACAGGGCGAGAAACTGAGGATCAAATCGGCGGCCATGGATAGTTGCGCCGTTGCAACGATGGCGCCGGATAGCTGCGCACCCGGAGCAGATGGTCGATCCGCCTGTGCATGGCTGCCAGTTCAGGCGGGCTGACCAGTCGGGCGATGCGCTGTCCGAATGGGTTCGCCTGATCGTCAAGCGCCGCCCGCAGGGCAGCCAGATCGGCCAGGTCGTTCATGGCAATGGGTGTGCAACTGAACTCCCAAATCACCGTGCGCAACTTGTATTCGTGATGAAAACAGATTCCGTGATCGATGGCCCACACGCGCCCGTCGTGACCGATCAGGCAGTGACCGCTCTTGCGGTCGGCATTGTTGACAACAAAATCGAAGAGCGCCAGACGCCGAAAAGCCTCAGCATAGCGGGCATCTTCGGCAGCGGTAAAATAGTGCGCCTCGCTATCGTGATCGACAAAGAACTGCACACTGCCCAGGCCGCGACTGCCCTCGCGCAGCACTGTCGGCGGCACAAGATTCCAGCCCAGTGCACGGCTGACTTCGTAAGCAGCCGTCTCCCGCTTGCAGAGCGTACCCCACTCGAAGTCCCACAAGGGCGCCTCACCGCGCTGTGGCTTGTAGACGGCAGGCAGCGTCAGGTTCTCATGCGCGACAACCACGAGAAAGCTGTGGTTCGAGCTGTAGGGCAAAAGCCCCTTCTCTTCGATGGCGCCGTGTTGAAGTGTTTCCAACACCCGGGTTTCTGTGAGTTCGATAGCCATCTCAACACGCAGTCTGACTTAGTAGATAATCGGCATGGCGTGGCCATCGGTGCGTGGGCAGAAATGTCCCTGTCGGTCGATGGGGCGGCCACACAGGGGACAACTCGGGCGCCCGGCGGCCACAACTTCCAGCGCGTATTCACTCAGGGCGCGCATTTGGGAGCGTGTGGCGACAAAGCGCGCTGCTGGCACTCGTTCATCTTCTGGGTCGATGATAGCGCCGTCGGCATCCGTCACCAATGCCTTGGCGATTAGCCAGATCATGTCTTCTTCCTCGTCGTAGCCGATGATCAATTGCGCCACGCGGAAGGCTGGCTCGAAGATGGTCTCGACGTGGGGCGCGCGGTTTGGACGCATGGCCGGCGCCAGGTCTGGATATTTTTCTTCCAATTCTGCCAGCAGTTGCAACATGCTGATCGCCAGGTTATTGACCTCCTGCTTTTCCAGCGTCACGCTGACAAGCTGACGCCCCATGCGTCCCTGCAGGAAGAAGGTGCGGTGTCCCGGCTCACCAATGGCGTCGGCAACGATGGAGTCTACTGGATTCAGGTCATACTTGAACTGCGTCATAGCCTTGAACTTTCCTCTGGAGGAAGCCCATGATGGTGTTATCCATACTTGAATGATCGATTGGGTGTGGCCACAACCTGTGCGACATCCGTGACTTGTGCAGGATCTGTGGTCTGTGCAGCATCTGTCACTGTCTGGCTCTGTCCGGGCAGCGTCTCCGTAGCAGGCAGCTTGATCTCAAACTGCGGCGGCTCGGCCAGAAAATTCATGCCCAGGATCGATGCAACGCCGTCGCGGAAACTCAGCACACTGACGGACGCCGTCTGAATGACGATGCGCTGAAACAAGTCCAGTGGCACGCCAAGGTAGTGCGCCAGCGTCGTGCGGATGACATCCCCATGCGCAAAGATGGCGACGACCTGGTTGGGGTGCTGACTCCGCACCGCCTCTACGCCGGTCACGGCGCGATGTTGCACTTCACGCAGGCTTTCGCCGCCGGGAAAGCGAAAGGTGCTGGGCGTCTGCTGCACCTTGCGCCAGTCGTCCAGCTTGGCCAGCTCGCGCAGATCGGCGCCCTGCCACGCGCCATAGTCCACTTCCAGGAAGGCGCTGTCCTCGATAATCGGCAATGACCGCGCCTGCGCCAGCGGCGCCGCTGTCTCGAGGCAACGCACTAATGGGCTGCTGTAGATGGCGTCGAGCGGTTGGTTAGCTAGATAGCTCACCAGCCGCTCGGCCTGCGTTCGTCCCTTTTCGTTGAGATGTACGCCAGCGGTGCGTCCTGCTAACCGATGGGTGGCGACATACTCATTTTCACCGTGTCGAATCAGTAAAACCGTCGTTGCATTTGCCATCATGAATTCTTATTTGCGTCGCATCCAAAAAGGTGCTAAAACATAAACGGGTGCGGCCTAACTGTCGAAAGCATACCATAGACGCGACACTTCGCGAAGTGGATAACCTTACTGTTGTCTCCCATGAACAAATGCCGCATCACCACGCCACCAATCCGTTGCTTTGGAAGTGCCAGCGCCATGGCGCTGGCGCTGTTTGCTGTGTTGTTGGTGCTGAATGGTTGTGGAGCGGCGGATGCGGCTGCGCGTCCTGATCCATATGCACGTTATCGCCCTGCACTCAAGCCGGAATTTCAGAAAGAGCTTGATGCATTGGGGCCGGCGCCGCAATACGATATCGACGCAACGCTCGATCCGGCAGCGTTGAAACTGACCGGGCGCGCCACTGTCGTCGTGCCCAATACTAGCATCGATCCCTGGACCTATCTGGTCTTTCGCCTCTACCCGATGTTGCCACACTACGGCGGCAACATGGTGATCCAGAGCGCCCTTGTGAATGGGCGTCCCGCAACTTTCGTCTACACCAATGATAACACGGCGTTGCGCATCGATCTCGATGAACCGTTGTTGCCCGATCGCAGCGTTACCGTCGATCTGACCTGGCGCCTCGAAATTCCGTCGTGGACCGATCAGTCAGCCATCTACGCGCTTTTTGGGCGTAGTCAACAGATGATCAGCCTGCCGTTGTTCTACCCGTCGCTGGCGGTCTATCTCAATGGCCCAACCCTGGGCGCCGGTCAGTGGTGGTTGACCAACGGCAGCGAACGTGGCGATGCCGCGTTTAACGTGGCTTCACTCTTTGCGGTGACATTGACATTGCCTGCGGAATGGACGCCGGTGACGAGCGGCACCGAGGTCAGCACAGTGGTGAGCGGGGAGCAGACGCAGCACGTCTTCGTAACCGGCCCCTCGCGCGAATTTTTACTTCATGTCAGCCCCGTCTTTGGCGCCGTGACCGATGAAGCCTACGGCACGCGCGTGACCAGTTACTATCTGCCCGGCGCCGAGGCGGCGGCGCAGGCGGCGCTGAAATATACAGTGCAGGCGTTGCGCATTTACAGCGACCACTTCGGCGAATATCCCTTCACGGATATGCGCGTGGCGCCGGCGCCGATCTCTTTCCGTGGCATGGAGTATCCACAGGCGATCTTGCTCGGCGTCGAAACCTATACGCGTTTCCGTGACAAGTTGGAGATGCTGGCCGTACATGAGATGGCGCACCAGTGGTGGTATCAGATCGTGCACAATGACCCGGTGGCTGAACCCTGGCTAGACGAGGCGTTGGCGGAGTTCTCCATGCGCCTGTACATAGAAAGCACGCGCGGCGAAGACGACGCACAGCGGCTAGTTGTGCAGCGCTGGCAAACGCCGCTCAACGGTCTCAAAGCAAAGCAGCAAGATACGGCGGTGGATCAGCCGGTGCCGGCCTTTCTCAACGGGACACAATACGAAACTATTGTCTATGCCAAAGGTGCGCTCTTCTACGACACTGTGCGCGATACGATTGGCGTGCGACGTTTCGACCGCTTTCTGCAAAATTACGCCCGCAAATATCGCTGGCAGATTATCACTTCGCAACAGTGGTTGGATGCGCTGCGTGACCTGCCTGACCCGGCGTTGATGACGCTCTTCGAGGAGTGGATCCAGCCGCCAACACCGAAGGTGCGATGAAGCCCATTTGATAAGGCGCCACCTTCCCGAAGACTTGATGAAGATTTGCAAAACAATCTGCCAATCGGTGACCGAGTCTATTGGCGTCTATTGGCAAAATTCCATGAAGCCCTCAGGAAGGTTTGGGATTATAAGCTACATGCAGTCTGCAATTCAGTTTGCACGTGTGAATGTGTAGGTGCTTGCTCCCTCGCCTAGCTCAATGATCGCTGCACCAGCACTCTCTTCCGCAAACTTGTAAACCAGCCCCTGTAGGGGTGCATCCATCTGGATGTAGCCTTCCAACTCACCTTGTTTGTTGCGTTTGGGGCGCAGCTCTGTCGCGAACTCACCTGCGTCGAGCATGAGTTTGCCGTCGGTCAGGGTCAGGTTGATGTCGCCTAGCGCCGCATTGGTGAAACGACCGAGATGCGCGGCGACCGCATCAGCATCGACTTGCGCGTCGATCTGTGCCGCCAACTCCTGCACCTGCTTGTCGAGCTGTTCCAGATAGAAATCGATCTGTTCTTGGGATTCAGCTGGCTGGTCGAAGATCAGTTCCAGAAAGCGCCCGGTGACAGCGTTGTTGAAGAGATTGGTGCCGCGACCGTTGGTCAACACAATGACGCCCAATCCGCGCCCCGGCAGAAAGGTGAAGCCCGATGTGAAGCCCATCGTGTTGCCATCATGGCTGATGATCGGCTGCCCTTTATAGTCGCTGATGATCCAGCCCAACCCATAACTGACATCGTTGGAGATGGCAATCTGTGGCTTCCAGGTCTCCTTGAGGTTCTCGGCTGAGATCACGCGTTGACCGTCAGGCGCCACACCCTCCTGCAGCTCGGTGATCATGTATTTGGCCATGTCGTCCAGTGTGGACCAATGTACGCCTGCAGGCATGACGGGCGTCAGCAAGGTTTCCATCACCAGCGGAATCGGTTGATATGAACCGTCAAGCATCTGCGTATGCGGCGTTGCATAATGGTTGCGCGCCGTCACCGCCTCGAAGGAAACCGTTGTGTTCGCCATGCCGATCGGGTCGAGGACGCGCGTCTGCAACGCCTGGGCGTAGGCGCTCTCCAGGTCGGGGGCATCGGCAACGGCGGTCTTGCCGGCGATATAACCGGCAGTCGCCACCATCTGATTGCTGTACTGGAATGCCTCACCAAAGTCGGTGTAGAACTCGAAGTCGGCGAGCGCCGCCACTGTGTCCGCCGCTGACTGTTCGCTGGCATTGAAGATCAATTCCATGTCGCGGCGCGGCACGCCAGTGCAGGCGCAGACCAGGTTGCGCATGGTGATCTTTTCGCTCAGCGCCGGGTCTTTGACGGCGAAGCCCGGGTAGAGCGTGCGCGCCGGGGTGTCCCATGTCATCAGGCCGTCATCGACCAGTGTCCCCATCAGCATCGTGGTGAGACTCTTGCCGGTCGAGCCGATCATGACGTGCGTGTCCGGCTGCATGGGCGCACCGGTGACAGGGTCGGCCACACCAAAGCCTTTGGCATAGACCAATTCGTTGTTGGCGACAATGCCGACGACAGCGCCGGGGACGCCGAAGCGCGTCATCATGTCGGTGATGAATGGCTCCAGGGCTGCCAGCAGCGCGTCATCCACCGGCAATGGCTCGACGCCGCTCAGGTCAGTCTCCTCGACACTGAGTATCTTGAGGCCAGAGCCGATGATTGCCACCTGGGCGTTGCGTCGCTGGAATGCCGCCAGGTCGCCGCGCACCAGGATCACATACGCAGCACCGTCCTTGAGCTGCGCCACCGCCTGCACAACGCGATTCACATCACCTGTGTCATAGCTGGTCGCCAGCACGGCTTCGATGCCGTTGCCGGCAGGCGGCGTCACGCTCTCGTCGATGGCGACCGCAAAGGTCGGATCAACCACTTGCCAGGCGTCAGCGGTGGCTTGCGCGAGGTCATCACCGGCAACCACCACGATGTACATCTCGATTGCTCGCTCTGGATCGGTGAACAGCACGTAGCCGTCGCCCTCAGTCACGCTCCAATTGGTCGGGATCGGCGCCGAGAAGCGACCATCGGGATCGGTGTAGGTGTCGCTCACGCCAGCTGTAGCCGCCGACGTTGCGGCGCCAGCCGTTGCGTCTGGCGTGAGCGTGAAGTTGCCTTCCACGCCAGCTTGCGTAAAGACGCCGTTGAGCGTCCCATCTTCTGCCAGCGCGCCGTCAAAGGTCGCCAACCCCGGCCCTTCCAACATCTGGAAGGAAATAGACGGCAGCTCGACGCGAATGTCGTGCAGTGGAATCCCGCTGGCGCCTTGCTCTGGGATGTCAATTGCGCCGGTGTAGCCATCGGCGCCTGCGCTCAGGTTGACCGTGATCGCCAACTCCATGCCAGCAACGGTGAGCGTGCCGGTGTAGGTGGCGGCAAGTTGTGGCGCGGTGGTCGCTGGTTCAGCTTCACGGACAGCAACCGATTCCGGTGGGCGAACCGGTTGACAGGCCGCTACGAATAGCGCCACGACGAGGGTGAAAAACAGCAAATGCTTTCGTTTGGTATGCATCGTATATCCTCCTGATGCTTGGGACGTATCCGTCGTTCAATTTGTTGCATCATCGTTTCGTTCACCAATCCACCAGCTATCAGTATACCGTTATCATCCATGCACCTAACGTTTTCTGGCGGTCTTGAATGAAGGACTTTTCGGCGCGGGCATGCCGGTGGAGAGTATGGTTCTCCCCGTGTTTGTCCAGTGTTGCTTTTCGCGTCTTCATGCCCGTTCCGCAGAGGCGCCACGGTGCACCGCTAGACGCTAATTCTCTGTACGCACAAAGGAGCTACCCATGAAGTATGTATCTGGTCTGGTGTTGATCGCGTTCGTGTTCGGTTTGGTTGTCATCGATTGGGGGGCGCCAGCCTTGGCAGACGAGACCCCCAAGGTGCTCGAATTCAAGACAATGGCCGGTGTTTCCCGCCCATACACAGGCGGCGCCAACGCGATCCGGGGCGTCAGCGGCGGTGGCTTGCCCTGGGTGCTAAACTCGGCAAAGGGTGAGTTGCGCGCGGATGGCAAACTGGAAGTCAAAGTCAAAGGGCTGGTCTTCGATCCCAACGATCCTGTCGTGATTGAACGCGGGTTGGCAGGGCAGAATACGGTTCCGGAGTTCCGAGCGGTTGTCAGTTGCCAGAGTGTAGACGGGAATGGCAACGCCACTGTCATCAATCTTGCCACCGCTCCTTTCCCGGCGACAACTGGGTTGGGCGCTGGCGACGCCGAGATCAAGGCTTATGTACCGTTGCCATCACCCTGTATCGCACCAATCATTTTTGTCACGAATCCTGCTGGGGCGTGGTTTGCTGCCACCGGTCAGTGAGAAGGCCTGCAAACACGACGGGCGCCACACCTATTGTGCTGTCTCTTATACACATCTGACGCTGCCGACGAAGAGGATAG
>CZCA01000220.1_pt1 | contig 35737 bp, 21 predicted proteins | sample 591981 | NCBI WGS metagenome assembly CZCA01 (sample SAMEA3556810, study PRJEB10932) | anaerobic digester metagenome | reverse complement strand
CGGCATACGAGATCTAGTACGGTCTCGTGGGCTCGGAGATGTGTATAAGAGACAGGACGTGGCCGTGACAAAGGTCGATCTCAACGATCCGGTGGGTCCCACCGAAGAGCTGCTCTATCAGATCGTGGTGGTCAACAACGGGCCGTCGGACGCGCAGAACGTGGTGGTGACGGACACGCTGGACAGCAACGTGAGCTTCATCAACGCCAGCAGCGGCTGCACGCTCAACGGCGCAGCGGTCGTCTGTAGCGTGGGGACGCTGGCGGCGAACACGAGTGCGAGCTACCTGCTGGTGGTGCGGGTGAGTGACGTGGCGACAGGGACGGTGCTGACCAACGGCGTGGTGGTCACCACGACGACGAGTGACCCGACCCCGGCGAACAACAGCGCCAGCATCACGACGACGGTGCAGCAGGAGTTCGGCCCGACGGCGGACGTGGGCATCGTCAAAAGCGGCAGCGCCAGCGTCGTGGCGGGTGAGAACGTGACCTACACGCTGAGCGTGACCAACGCCGGGCCACAGGCGGCGACGAACGTGCGCGTGCTGGAACTGGTTCCGGCGGGCACAACGGTCGTGAGCATGACGCCGGTCAACCCTGGCGCTGAGGACGAATACTGCTCGTTGGGCGGGGCGTGCTATCTGGGCACGGTCGACTCCGGCACGACGGCGGTCATCACGGTGGTGCTGCGCGTGAACAGCGACTACACGGGCGGGAGCCTGGTCAACAGTGCGCAGGTGAGCGCAGACCAGCGCGACCCGGTGCAGAGCAACAATTATGATGACTTCACAACCAGCGTCAGCCAGAGCGCCGACCTTGCCGTCGCCAAGACGAGCCTGATGAACCCGGCGTATGCGGGTCAGGAGATTCTGTACCAGATCGTCGTGACGAACACAGGGCCGAGCGCTGCGCAGAACGCGGTCATCACCGACACGCTGCCGACCGGCACAAGCTACAGCGGATCGTCGGTCTTCTGCACGGAGAGTGCGGGCGTGGTGCGCTGTGAAGTGGGCGATCTGGCGGCAGGCGCGACGACGGCGGTGCTTGTTCAGGTGCGGGCAAGTGCGGCGCTGACCGATAGCGCATCGGTGACAAACACCGTGCGCACGAGCAGCGCCACGACCGACCCGGTGAGCGGCAACAACAGCTTCACGACCACAACGACGGTCAACCAGGCGTCGGGCAGCGTGGTGGATCTGGCAATCAGCAAGGACGCCACAGCCAGCGTCATCGCGGGTGAGCGTGTGACCTACACGCTGGTCATCACCAACAACGGCCCGGCGACGGCGACGGCGGTGAGCGTGGTGGATGCGCTGCCGGCCGATGTGAGTTTTGTTTCGGCGGCTGCCAACATTTCTGCGACCTGTAATAGCGGCGTGACGTGCTTGCTCGGCGATCTGGGTGTGAACGCGCCGGTCACCATCACCATCGTGGGCGTAGTGGCCAGCGACGTGATGAGCGGGACGACGCTGGTGAACCGGGCGCAGGTGGCGTCGGCGAACCCGGAGAGCGACCCGGTGAACAACACAGCCAGCGCCAGCACCGGCGTGACGGTCGATGACGAACTGAGCATCCGCAAGGTCGGGCCGGCGACGGTGCGACCGGAGCAGGCGATAGCGTACCAGATCGTCGTCAGCAACACCGGCTCCAGTGACGCCACCAACGTCGTCGTGAGCGACACGCTGCCGAGCGGCGTCGAGAACGCCATCGCCGCAGCGAGCCAGGGTAACTGCACGATAGTGGGCAACCTGCTGACCTGCACGATTGCACGGCTAGCAGCAGGCGAGCAGCTCTTCATCGCCGTCAACGGGTATGTGAGCCGGAGTGCGTCGGGCAGCCTGGTCAACACGGCGAGTGTGACGAGCGCCGCCGACCCGACGGGCGCCAGCGACACGGCAACAACCAGCGTGATTGCATCTGCCGACCTGCAGTTGATGAAGCAGGCGCCAGCCACGGCGGCGCCTGGCGACACAGTAGTCTACACATTGACGCTGCGCAACCTGGGACCGATCACGGCGGCAGGTGTGGAAATCGTGGACACATTGCCAGCCGGTGTGAGCTTCAGCAGTGCGTCGGATGGCTGCATCAACGCCAGCGGTGTGGTGACCTGCGCCATCAGTGACCTGAGCGCCGACACGACGGTGGTCTACACGATTGCCGTGACGGTCGATGCGGGTGTTGTGACCGGCATCAGCCTGGAGAATGTTGCCTCGGCCAGCACAGACACGCCCGATCCGAACCCGCTCAACAATGTAGCAACGGCTGATACGAGCATCATCGGTGCAGCGTCGTTCGCTATCATCAAAGAGCAGGTGGCCCCGACAGGCGCAGTGACGGCGGGCAGCCTGGTCACCTATACGATCACCTTTACCAACACCGGACCGGGCACAGCGCGCATGGTCGATGTCAAGGATCAATTGCCGGTCGGCCTCAATCTGATCAGCGCCAGCGCAGGCATCTATGGCTTCTGCAGCGGTGCACTCTGTCAATTCGGCTCGCTGCCGGTCGGCGCCACGCGCACGATGACTATCGTGGCGCAAGTTGCCAGCGACCTGACCACAGACATCGTGACAAATGTCGCCGCTGTCTACAGTGTGGACGCCGGCGATCCCTACACGGCGACAGTGACGACGCCAATCACAACAGCCGCCGCTCTCGACGTGAGCAAGACAGCGCTGAACAACCCGGTCTATGCGGGCGGCGTCGCCTTCTATCAGATTGTCGTCGTGAACAATGGACCAAGCGACGCCCAGGAAGTGGTCATAACCGACACATTGCCGGTGAGTATGACGTATGCAGGTGGTGACGCCGCCTGCAGCGCAGCGGGTCAAGCGATCACCTGCGCCATCGGCAGCCTGCCCGCTGGCGGCAGCCGTAGTCTGCTCATCCAGGCAAACGTGGAGCGTCTGGCAGTGGATGGACTGACGCTGACCAACCTCGTCACGGCCACCAGCCCCACGTCAGGCGCGCCTGTGACGGCCACCGCCGCCATCACGGTCGTCCAGCCCACAGGTGGCGATGCTGACCTGGCGATCCGCAAAGATGGCCCGTCGACCGTGATGGCGGGTGAGTGGATCACCTACACGTTGGTTGTCACCAACTACGGGCCAGCGGGCGCCACCGATGTACAGGTGGTGGACGCGCTGCCTGCGGGTGTGCGCTTCGTTGGCGCGGTCGCCAGTCAGGGTGTCTGCGCCACAGGCGTGAGTTGTCAGCTCGCCGACCTGCCGCTCGCTGCCACTGCCACCATCACGGTGGTGGGCATCGTCGAGAGCAATATCATCTCCGGCGCGACGCTGGTGAACGTGGCACGCGTCGATGCCGCCAATGCCGACCCGGTGAGCGATAACAACCAGGCCACTACCAACACCAGCGTGCAGGCGGAAGCGCAGCTGACGCTCGTCAAGGATGTCACCCCGGCCACCACGACGCCTGGTGCAGCGATCACATATCGCATCATTGTCACCAACAGCGGGCCGAGCACAGCGCGCACGGTTGTGGTGACAGACATCCTGCCCGTTGAGTTGGGCAGTGCGACCGTGAGCAGCAGCCAGGGCGCGTGCACAGGCTTCCCATGCGTGTTGGGCGACATTGCGCCTGGGGGCAGCGCCACGATCCTGGTCAACGCGGTGGTGGCGCAGGGCGTGACGAGCCTCTTCACCAACACCGCCAGCCTGAGCACAGCAACGGCGTTGGCGGCCGGCAGCATCACAAGCGATGACGCCACGGTGAACGTCACCGCGCTGGCTGACTTGTTGCTCAACCTGGCGAGCACGCCAACCACTGTCGCAGGTGAGTCGGCTGTTGTCACGGCGACGGTGAGCAATCTGGGGCCAAGCGCGGCGGAGGATGCAGTCGTCACGATCACGCTGCCAGCAGGGGCAAGCTACGATGCCGCTAGTCTGCCGACTGGCTGGTACGTCGCTGCTGTTGTGGGTGACACCGTCGTGCTGACGACAAGCGATCCGCTGACTGCCAACACGACCGTTGCACTGCCGATCACGGTGAACATCAGCAGCACCGTGCCGCCGGGCAGTAGTCTCCAATTCAGCGGCGAGGTTGGCGCCGTGACTGGTGACACCAACCCTGTCAACAACCGCAGCAACGCCGATCTGAGCGTGATTGGTCAGGCCGATCTGGTCGTGAGCAAGAGTGGGCCAGTGACGGCAACGGCGGGCACGACCGTGACCTACACTGTGCTGGTGACCAACACCGGCCCGACGGCGGCAGTGTTGCGCGATATCAAGGATACGCTGCCGGCTGGGGTCTCGCTCGTAAGCGCCTCCCTCATTCGACGCGACGGTTCGTCGACGGCCTGCGCTGCTGGCATCTGTCAGGCAGCAGGAACGTTGGCCGTCGACGAGGTGGTGACCATGACCGTCGTTGGCCTTGTGGCGGCGAACACCCCGGTGGGAAGCGTACTCACCAATACGGCGATAGCCTTCACCGATGGCGTGACGCCCGATCCGAATCCGGCCAACAATCAGGCCAGCGTCACCACGACGGTCGAGACGACAGCAACCTTGCGCGTTACCAAGGTTGCCTTCAATAACCCGGTCTATGCTGGCGATGTGATCTTCTATCAGGTTGTGGTCTACAACGACGGACCCAGCGACGCGCAGAATGTGATCATCACCGACACGCTGCCGGTCAGCACGACCTATGTGGGCGGCGATGCGGCGTGCACGCACGCCGCCGGCGTTGTAACCTGCAACGTGGGGACGCTGGCTGTCAATGGCAGCCGCACGCTGCAAATCCAGGCGCGCACCGACGCCGCTGCCGCGCACGGGCTGATCGTCACGAACGTGGTAACGGCCACCAGCCCGACGGCCTCCACGCCTGTCACTGCCACCGTTGCTGTGACGATCCAACAGCCAGTCTTCGGCGCCGTCGATCTCGTGATCGATAAAGCTGGCCCCGTGACGGCGACTGCCGGCACACTGATGACATACACGCTGGTTATTACCAATCGCGGGCCTGGCGTTGCCAACGCAGTGCAGATCGTGGACGCCTTGCCCTATGAAATCATTGGGCTGAGCGTCAGCAGTTCGCAGGGTGTGTGCAACAATAGTGTGGTTTGTCAGCTCGGTGATCTGGCGGCACAAGCCAGCGCGACGGTCACTATCACCGGCTGGGCGCGTACGGAGACGGTCAGCGACACGGCTGTGCTCAACACCGCCTCCGTCAGCAGCAATAACATCGAACTGAATCCGGTGGACAATGTCGATACATTGACGACGACGATCGGCGCCGAGACGCTGATGACCATCGAGAAGTCGGCGCAACCTGCTGTTGTCTCTCCAGGCAGCGCACTCAGCTATCGCATCCTGGTGCGCAACATCGGTCCCAGCCTGGCGCGCAATGTCGTGATGACCGACTTGCTGCCTGTCGAGCTGGAATCGCCGCAGCTTTCCAGCACACGTGGCTACTGCGTTGCGGACACTTGCTACCTCGGCGACGTGCCGCCAGGCGAGATCGTCACAATCCTGGTGTTGGGGAACGCCTCGTTGGCCGCCACGGTCAGCTTCACCAACACGGCGCTGTTGACCACGACCACCGCTCTCGATCCGGCGAGCGTCATGCAGGCGCAGGTGCGCACCGATGTCGGTGACAACGCCGATTTGATCATGTTCAAGTGGGCGCCAGCGACAGTTTCCGCTGGTTCGCCAATCAGCTACATCCTGACAGTGCGCAATGCCGGTCCCTCGACCGCTGTCAACGTTCAGGTGCAAGACGCACTGCCGCCTAGCGTCCTCGTGGCAGATTACGGCGGCTGTGTCAGTAGCGGCCCCACAGCGGTGCTCTGTCCCCCCACGGCCATCCCGACGTTGACTGCCGGCGCAGAGATCAGTTGGACACTCGTCGTCTCCACCAACAGCGATTTGCCGGTCGGCACCACGCTGCAGAACCGGGCGACCGTCAGCAGCGAGACGCCCGACCCCAACCCCGTCAATAACTCGACGAGCGTAGAGACGAGCATCATTGGCCGCTCTGATCTGGGGGTGCGCAAAGTTGCATCCTCGCCTGTGGTGGCGGCCGGCAGTGAATTGACCTACACGATTATACTGACGAATGGCGGTCCATCAGACGCCACGAGTGTGCGCCTGGTCGATATTCTGCCCTCTGAGGTGCGGTTGTTGCACCCAATCGAGGTGGAACGTTCGAGCCTGCCCGATATACCCGTGATCTGCCTGGATACTGTCTGCGAGACCGGTATGGTCGAAGAAGGCGAGATTGTCACCTTCACGCTGCACGTCGTTGTCAACCCGGCGGTAGCGCATCTGACGACTTTCACCAATACAGCGACTGTCTACAGCCCATCCGATCCGGACTTCAGCAACAACGTGGCGCGCACGCCGGTGCTCGCCGAACGTGAGTCGACGCTGCTCATCACGAAGCGCGCTACACCTGACCCGGCGATCACCGGCGCACCGCTGACCTACCAGATCGTAGTGCATAACAACGGGCCGAGCACGGCGGACGGTGTGCTAGTCGGCGACCTGTTGCCAGGAGGCTTCACCGTGACCAGCGTGAGCAGCAGTCAGGGTGCGTGTGCAAGCCTGCCGTGTGCAGTCGGCAGCCTGCCCCCCGGCGGCGAGGCTACGATCACCGTTGTTGGCACGGTGGATCCGCTACAAGCCGCACCGCTGGTCAATACGGCGGCGGTTACGGCGACGACGCCGCTCACCAATACCGACCTCTCCTGGGTGACGATCACAACGACGGTCAGCGCGCTGGCGAATCTCAGCCTGCTGCTCGACAGTACGCCGACAGCCATCGCCGGTCTAACGGCGACGGTGCAGGCGCAGGTGATCAACCTGGGACCCTCGTCGGCGGTGGGGACAGTCGTGACGCTGACGCTGCCACCGGGAACCAGCTATCAAGACGTGGAGCTGCCGCCCAACTGGTACGTTACGCCCAATCCTGACAACACGGTCACACTGACGACGACGGAGATTCTGCTACCGGGCGCCATTGCACCGCTGCTGCTGCATGTCGCTCTGGACCCGGCGATCCCGCCAGGCAGCAGCATCGCGTTCACCGGCGAGGTGACGTCGCTGACGCCCGATCAGGACCCGACGCAGAATCATGCCACCGCCGACACCAGCATCATCGCCGCCGCCGATCTTGCCGTTTACAAAATTGGTCCGGAGGCAGTGATGGCTGGCGCACAGGTGACCTACATCATCACAGCGGAGAATCGCGGCCCGTCCGCGGCCAGCGTGCGCGACCTTAAGGATGCGCTGCCAGCCGGGATCACGCTGCAGGCGGCGACGCTCACAGTCGCCGGCGCCGGTGTGACCGCCTGCGTGGACGCCATCTGTCAGGTGCAGCGCCCGATCACGGTCGGCGAGACCATCACTATGACCGTTGTCGGCGTAGTCGATCCAGCGCTGATGGAGGGAGCGCTGCTCACCAACACGGCCACGATCTTCGCCGAGAATCTGACGCCTGACCCGGACGAGAGCAACAATCAGGCGCTACACGTAGCCCCAGTTACGACGCTGGCGCAGATCGGCATCGACAAGTACGATCTGACTGACCCGGTGGCGCCAGATGGCCTGCTGGTATACGTGCTAGTCGTCACTAACACCGGACCGAGCCTGGCGCGCAACGTGGTCGTCACCGACACACTGCCGCCGCATGTGACCTATCACAGTACGACGGGGACGTGCACGGAATCTACACCGGGCACAGTCGCCTGCACCGTCGGCGACCTGGCGGCAGGGGCGCGCACGAGCTTCCTGATCGTGGTTAAGGTAGATGCTACGGCGCCCAATGGGGTCATCCTGCGCAACACGGCGATGTTGACCAGCACGACGCCACTCACCAACAGCACGCTCTTTGCCGATGAGCCAACGCGTGTGCTACTAAGCGGCGGCCCGCAAGCTGATCTCGAAGTGGTCAAGACGGTGGATCGCATGGTGGTGCAAGGTGGCAACGAAGTGACCTTTACGTTGACGATCACCAATCACGGCCCGTCGCCTGTGCGCAACGCACAACTGCTCGACCTGATCCCCACTGGCCTGACGTTGGTGCGCATCCAGACCAGTCAGGGCTTCTGCAATGCTGGCATCAGTTGTCTACTCGGCGCGCTGGACTTTGGCGTTGACGCCAATGGCGAGCCAATCATCGAGGGGACAGCGACGGTGACTGTCGTCGCGCGCGCGGGCGTCGACCTGGCGGATGGCATTGTCCTGACCAACACTGCCTACGTCCAGTCCGAACTGAGCGACCCGCAGCCCGACAATAATCTTGATGACGCGGCGGTGGAGGTCAGCGCTCAGTATGCCGACGTTGACATCGTCAAGACCGGTGCGCGTTACGCCACCGCCGGTGAGGTGATGACCTATACGCTCACTGTGAGCAATCGCGGCCCGGCAACTGCCGAGCATGTGACTGTCAGTGACCCGATGCCGGTGGGCGTGCGCTTTGTTGCAGCGGCGCCGTCACCCTCAGGCGGTACGCTTATGGAACCGGTATGGACGCTAGGTGCGTTGGCCAATGGCGCGACTGTCGCCATCCAGGTGGTTGTGCAGGTCGATCCGCAGGCGCCGGCGGCGTTGGTCATCGTCAACACGGCCAACGTCACGAGCACGACGCCCGATACGAATCTGGCCAACAACCTGTCTGCGTGGACGACGCAGAGCTACGGCGCCGCCGATCTGGAGGTGATCAAGACGGCTGATCGCACCGTCGTCTTTGGCGACGAAACGATTCTGTACACGATCACAGTCAATAACCATGGCCCATCGCTCTCGGATCGGGTCGATGTCAAGGAGTTGATCCCTCCGGGCACTGAGCTGGTGTCGTTGGGTGCATCGCAGGGTGTCTGCGTCAGCGCCATCTGTCAGGTTGGCAACATCCCGGTAGGCGAGCCGGTAGTCATCACTGCGGCCGTGCACGTCATCAGCCCGACCTTCCCGCCGGGTACAGTGTTGACCAACACAGCGGCAGCTTTCACCAATACGCCCGACCCGAACCCCGACAACAACACCGACGACAACGGTGTGATGGTTGGCCCGGTGGTGAATCTGGCCGCGCTCAAGACCAGCGTTGCTCAGACCGCAACAGTAGGCACGGTGATCTCCTTCACGCTGACAGTCACAAACTATGGCCCCTCGGACGCACCCTCGATCATCATAACGGATCATCTGCCTTACCGCTTCACCTACCTGTGGTCGACGGCAGTGAATGGATGCCGGATGCTGGACGACATGACGATGCTCTGCGACGCTGGTCCGTTGGCGGCAAATCGTGCACTGCACGTGGATGCCTACTTCTTTATCAGTTCTATCGGCTACGGCACAGTGCGAAATGTCATGGCGGCAGGCGCGCCTGGCGCCTACGACGGAGAAGGTGAAGCGGGGTCGGAGATCGAGCTGCCTACCAACCCGGTGCCGACAGCGCTGCTGCTGGAAAGTTACACGCTGAGCAAGACGGAGACTTCACTAGTCCTGCAGTGGAAGACGGTAAGTGAATTCAGGACAGCGGGCTTCCGTCTGTGGCGCAGCGAGTCGCCTGATCGGGGGCAGGCGATCCTGCTGACGCCCGATATGATTCCTGCGCGTGGTGTGGGTAGCTTCTACGCATATGAGGACTTTAGTGTGCGCAGAGGCGTGACCTACTGGTACTGGCTCCAGGAGATTACGACCGATGGCGGCGGCTGGGAGTACAGCGTGCTCTCAGGGCGCATCGGCGACATCAACCTCTACCTGCCCGCCATCCTGAACGGCTTCGGAGCGACGGCGGTGGACGCTCCCACTGCCGCCGATGTCGCTTCTCTGACCGCCACGCCGACTGCAATGCCGACAGAGACGCCGACTGCAGTGCCGACAGAGACGCCGACTGCAATGCCGACAGAGACGCCGACGGTGGCGCCCACCGCAACACCGTCGGCTTTCCCAACACCTCAGGCGGCTCTGCTCACTACGCCATCGTCGGCGCCGGATACGCCAACGCCCACTGCTGCACCGCTGGCAACCCCGGCGCCGATCGATACGCCCACTGCGCCGCCTATCAACGGTGATGACACAGCGGCTGGCGATGCAATCCTGCCAACGCTGCCGGCGCCTTTGCTGCCCATCATGATGACGCCCACGCCGCCGGAGGTTGCGCCCACCACGCACTGATGGCTTCTCCGGAGCGTCTGTCCGTTGATGAATGTCCAGCATGTCTGTAGACTTGCCGGACGCCCTGCAAGTTGGGGACGCGCATCATCGATCATCGCCTCTGGCGTGACGCGCCGCCTCGTCACGTCGGAGGCGATGACCTACTTTGCTCTGAACTCGATCGTCAGGCCATGCGTGGACAACAACAAGCTGCGTCTTCTCCGCACGGCCTGGAGATAGTGCACTCAATCCTTCTCCATCTCCACCCGCAAAAAATGGGTCGAGCACGAAATGCACGGGTCGTAATTGCGGATCGCCTGCTCACACTGCCAGGTCAGCTCGTTGAGCGGCAAATGGACGCGCGGTTCCACGAAGGCGCGCAGATCAGCTTCGATGGTGGCCTGGTTCTGCGCGGTCGGCGGCGTGATCTGCGCGGCGACGATCAGCCCCTGTTCATCCAGCACGTAGCGATGGTAGAGGATGCCGCGCGGCGCCTCGGTGCAGCCGTGCCCGACGCCCGCCTGCACAGTGTAGGGGACACAAGGTGCATCGGGCTGGGGGTAATCCGCCAGGATGCGCAGCGCCTCGTCGATGGCGTAGAGCGTCTCCACGCTGCGCACGACAATGCTCTGAAAGGGGTTGCGGCATTCCGTCCCTAGCCCGGCTTCCTGCGCCGTTGCCTGCGCCAGCGGCGAGAGGCGGTCAAAGTTGAGGCTGTAACGCGCCAGCGGCCCCACGAAGTAGTGCGCTCGACCCTTGATGGCGGCGTGCAGCGCCGTGCTGTGCGCCACGTGCTCCTCGACCATGAACTCCTCGAACGCGGCGATGGGAATGTCCAGCCCGCGATTCGAGACCAGCCGTCCTTCGTTGAAGGGATACTCGTCGGGATGGCGTAGCGCCACGAACTCGTAGTCTTGCGCAAAGTCGGGGAAAGGAAGCTGCCCCGTCCAGCGCACCAACTCGATCATGGCGTCGCGCGCCCACTTCAGCTCCTCGACGATCTTGTCCCACTCACGGCGCTTGGGGATGTGGTAGAAGCCGCCGACGCGCACGTTGATCGGATGAATCTCGCGGCCGCCGAGCAACGCCACGATGTCGTTGCCCGCCTTCTTGATGCGCAGCGCCTGCGTCACCAGGTCGGGATGATCGCCTGCCATCTGGATAGCGTCAGCATAGCCCAGGAAGTCGGGTGCGTGGAGCAGGAACGCGTGCAGCACGTGGCTCTCGATCCATTCGCCGCAGTAGAGCAGCCGGCGCAATTCACGCAGCGGGCCCGTCACCTGCACGCCGAACGCTTCCTCCATAGCGTGGACGGCGCTCATCTGATACGCAACAGGGCAGATGCCGCAGATGCGCGCGGTGATGTCGGGCGCCTCGGCGTAGGATCGCCCGCGCAGGAATGCCTCGAAGAAGCGCGGCGGCTCGTAGATGCGCAGCTCGGCTTCCTCGACCTTGCCATCCTTGACCTTGACATGAAAGGCGCCTTCGCCCTCGACACGCGCCAGTGCATCCACCCGAACGGTTTTAGTCGTGAGCGTGCTCATAGACCTCACTCTCCTTGCGGAATGCTTCACTTCCCGCGTTGTACGTGCGCAGCGCACGCCGGATCGTCTCTGGCTCCATGCCAAGCTGTTCGCGCCACCATGCCGTCAGCGCAGCGGTGTTGGGCGTCTCCATCGGACCATAGCAGCCGAAACAGCCGCGCCCATACGCCGGGCAGAGCGCCTGACAGCCCGCCTGCGTCACCGGCCCCAGACAGGCGATGCCCGCCGACACCATCACGCACGGCGCGCCGCGCAGCTTGCACTCCATACAGACGCTGTAGGTCGGGATGTTGGGTCTGCGCCCATGCAGATACGCGTTGATCACCTCGACCAGCTGGTATTTGTTGATCGGGCAGCCGCGCAACTCGAAGTCGACAAAGACGTGCTCGGCGATCGGCGACGAGCGTTTCAGCGTGTCGATGTACTCCGGGTGGGCGTAGACGGCGGTGGTGAACTCGCGCACATCGGCGAAGTTGCGCAGCGCCTGGATGCCGCCGGCGGTGGCGCATGCGCCGATAGCGATGAGAAACTTCGACGCGTCGCGGATTTCGCGAATGCGTTCGGCGTCGCCCGCTGTGGTGATCGACCCCTCGACCAGCGACACGTCATACGGTCCTTCCAGCACGGCGCGTGAGGCTTCGAGAAAATAGGCGATCTCGACCTGTCCGGTCACTGCCAGCAGCTCGTTTTCGCAGTCGAGCAGGCTGAGCTGGCAGCCGTCGCACGAGGCGAATTTCCAGACCGCTAGCCGAGGTTTGTGTTTGGCTGTCATCTCACACCTCCCACTTGCCAAAGAAGCGCTGAATGCGATCCATGCGGAAGACTGGCCCATCGCGACAGACGATGTGCGGCCCAAACTGGCAGTGACCACACATCGCCATGCCGCACTTCATGTTGCGCTCCAACGAGAGCCAGGTCTGCCCCGCGCCGACGCCGCGTTTTTGCAGCGCCTGCACCGCGTAGCGCATCATCACTTCGGGGCCGCAGAGCAACGCGGCGGCATTGCGCGGCTCGAAAGGCGCGCGCGGGATCAGCGCCGTCACCAGGCCAACGTTGCCGTGCCAGTCGCCGGTGGCGCGATCCACCGTGACATAGACTTCGAGATCGAAGCGGGCGCGCCAGCGTTCCAGTTCGGCGCGATAGAGTATGTCCTCTGGCGTGCGCGCGCCGTAGAGCAGCACGACGCGCGCGTAATCGCTCCGGTTCGCCACCAACTGATAGATCGCCGGGCGCAGCGGCGCCAGCCCGATGCCGCCCGCTACGATGACGATGTCCTTGCCCGTCAGTTCCTCCAGAGGCCAGTGTGTCCCGAAGGGGCCGCGCACGCCGATCACGTCGCCTTCGTGCAGCGTCGCCATGCGCCGCGTCACGGCGCCGACCGCGCGCGTGGTGTGCACCAGCCGATCTGGGTTCGCCGGGTCGCCGCTGATCGAGATCGGGATTTCGCCCAGCCCGAAGATGTAGAGCATGTTGAACTGACCGGGCGTGAATGCGCCATGCTGGCGCGCGCTCACCGGCGTCAACTCGACGGTGAAGGTGTCGTCGTTCTCCTGCACGCGGCGGGTGACGCGGCAGCGATAGGGTTTGCACGCGCTGGAGCCGTAGACCGGCGTCGATGGGCGCGGCAGCTTACGCAAGGGTGTTTGCATCATAGGTCTCCCTCCTTCCTCACGCCATCTCCAGGATCGGTTCGGCGGGCGGTTGACCGACGTCCTCGGCGCGCAGCGCGGCCACCTCCGCCGTCAGGTCGATGCCGACCGGACACCACGTGATGCAGCGCCCGCAGCCGACGCAGCCGATGCTGCCAAATTGATCCTGCCAGCCCGCCAGCTTGTGCGTCAGCCACTGGCGATAGCGTGCCTTCGCCGAGGTGCGGATGCTGCCGCTGGAGATGAACGAGAACGCCGTCGAGAAGCATGAGTCGGTGCGCCGCCAGCGTTCCGCCATCTGCCCGGTCAGGTCGGTCGTGTCCTCGATGGTGAAGCAGAAGCAGGTGGGGCAGACCAGCGTGCAGTTGCCGCAGGTCAGGCAGCGCTCGGCGACGGCGTCCCAGTGCGGGTGCTCGACGTTGCGGTAAAGCAGCTCCTGCAAGCCGGTGGTCTCCAGCGTGCGCCCCATCTGGCTGGCAGCCTGCGCCACCACTGCCGCCGCCAACTTGATCTCACCCTCACTGGCGACGCGATGGGGCAGCGCCGCCAACACCTCGGCGCCGCGCTCGCTGCCTACGGCGACCACGAAGCGATGGGCGCCTTCCAACAGTTCGGTTAGCGCCAGATCGTAGCCAGGCCCGACGCCCGGTCCGGTGTCCAGCGAGGCGCAGAAGCAGGTGGCGCCCGCCTTCCCGCAGTTGACTGCCACGATAAAGGCAGCGTGGCGTCGCGCCTGATAGTCGTCGTCCACAACCGCGCCGCGCGTGTAGATGTCGTCGAGCCGCTGGATTGCTGCCAGCTCGCAGGCGCGCACGCCGATGAAGGCGTAGCGCGGCGGCGGTGCATTGTCGTCGACAAATTCGAAGCCGTCGGCAGTTTTGCGCGCCCGCCAGAGCATGCGCAACGGCGGGCTGAGAAAGCGCTTCCAACTGTGAGGGCCTACGGTGTAGCCAAAGATGGCGGCGTCGCCACGCCGCGCCAGCCGGTACGTTCCGCCTTCCTGCACGTCGGTCCAGCCAACAGGCAGCTCCTCGACGCGTTCGACTGCGCCGTAGATGATGACATTGTTTTCAATTTGAGGGGCGATGATTGCGTAGCCGCGCGCTTGCAGGGCATCGAATAGCTGCTGCAAATCGGCGCGGTCGAGGACATACAGCCGGTCGTGTGGTTCGTGTTCGGTCATACTTCATCTCCTCAGCAAAGTGGAAGATGGCACTGCAGCATTGTCTTCACCGGCCAAAGGCAACCAAAAACGGCGTCCTCTGGCTGGCACGATCAACCTGGACGCCGTAACTCGCAATGCAAAACCAATATTGGGGAGAGCACGGCCGGCGTCATTGCCAGGCCCTCGCCGGTCAACCGCACGTTGCGAACAACCATTGAGGCGTGCACAGCCTTCTCTCCACATTGGAAAGAAGTGCTTTCTTAGTGTAGCAAAATACGGCGAGTGCGTGAATAGTCAACTGGCTAGTTTGCGAAAAAATTCACAAATGTACAGGTCAGGGCATCATGAGGGGTGCTGCCTTGCTCTGTGTCGGTTGGATACACTGGTCAAGCAGTGGCGGCATCCAGGAGCTCGAGGATGGCGGCGACGCATCGGTTCACGCCCTGTCGCACCGCCGCGCAGACTGCCTGGCCATGTGCAAACTCATGCCCCTCCACGCCAAAGACCCACACGTGAGGCGGCAGGCGATGCAGGGTGCGCGCCAGGTCGAGCAACGCTGTCAGGTCAAAGGCATGGCTGGAGCAGAACGACAGGTTGCCCGGCAGCGACTCCCGACTGAGGTCGAAGCAATGCACCGTTCCCGGCGCGGCGCCCGGCATGACTGCATCGACCACGATCAGTCGGTCAGCCTTCTGCCACGCGTCGATGAGTGAAGGATCGACCACGCTCGTAGCGATGACGGTGACGCCCGGCAGATCATGGGCGCGCAGCGCCTGTGCAACCAACAGTCCGGCTGCGTCGTCGCCACGCCAGGCATTGCCGATGCCGAGTATGAAGGTGTGCAGGATTGATAAGTGTGTCAACTCTCATGCTCCATCAGCGCCCGACGTTCCTCTGTGTAGTTGCCGAAGCCGGTCGTCAACTGATTCAAAAACGAATCGTATTGACCAGCCCTAACTCACGATAGAGCAGGCGCAACGCTGGATACCTTCATCGTTGGCCTAATTTGTCATTATCGAGCAAATGACTGATGAATTCTCCCCAACAAGACAAAGTCGTGCAAATTGAGGACTATGATCCGCCAGGCGACCGGTCGCTGGGCGAATCGGCACTATCTGCACAATCACCATCTGGAGCATGTCAAACAGCATCCGCCACCAGGGACGCCCTCTTCACGTCTGCGCGCGGCCAGCAGGACTTGAGTCCTTTTCACGCCAGGGGGCTGCCTTCGACCGTACTTCACGGCTGTGCTTCACACAAAGACAAAGCCGCGAAGTTGAAGGTGAGTTCCTTACGGAAAACATGAAAACGCTGCCTAGAAATCAGGAACTTGTGAGTGTACTAGCCCGCGCCGAGACGCCTTGTTCGTCCAGCCGATACGCTGCATCCAGAATCTCGACGACGTGCAACACGCGGACAGGCATGCCCCGCTGCGCCACGCCCGCGCGCATCTGGATCATGCAGCCGGTGTTGGCGGAGGCGATGACCTCGGCGCGCGTGGCCGCGCTGTGGTCGAGCTTGCGCGCCAGCAACTGCGCCGCCATCTCCGGCTGCAGAATGTTGTAGGTGCCGGCGCTGCCGCAACACATGCTCGACTCTGCCATCTCCACAAAATCCAGGCCGGGGATTGCGGCCAGCACCCGGCGCGGCTGGCTGGTGATCTTCTGCCCGTGCGCCAGATGGCACGGCTCCTGGTAGGTGACGCGCCACGGCAAGGATGACTGCGGCGGGCGCGGTCCCAACTCAGCCAGCAGTTCGGTGATGTCGCGCGTCCGGGCGGCAAGCGCTGCAGCGCGTTCGGCATAGAGTGGATCGTCGCGCAGCAGATGACCGTACTCCTTGACGTGGTGGGAACAGCCCGCCGCGTTGACGACGATGACATCGGCGTGCGCCGCTTCCAGCGCGTCGATGTTGCGTCGCGCCAGTTCCCGCGCCCGCGCCAGCTCGCCGCCGTGTTGATGCAACGCACCACAGCACTCTTGACCGCGCGGCAAGACCACTTCACAGCCATTGACGCGCAGCGCGTGGATCGTGGCTGCGTGCACAGCTGCGAACGCGACGCTCTGTACGCAGCCGGTCAGCAGCGCCACGCGGCGCGGCGATTGCTCCGCTGCGGTCCATAACGGCGGATAGACGCTGCCATCCGCGATGACAAAACGATCATCGATGCGCGGCAGCAGTTGTTCGGCGCCCTCCATGCCTAGCAGGCGCAGCACACCAAGCCGGCGCGCCAGCCACTGCAGACCGCTGCGTTGATAGAGCCACAAACTGCGGGCAAACAGGCGCACACGCCCCAGGCTCACGAACAGCCATTGAAAAACCGTCCATTCGATCACGCGGCGCAGCGCACTCTTCTGACGCACGGCGGCGGCTTGAGCGCGGCCCGCCTCATGCAGATGGCCATATTCAACGCCCGACGGACAGACCGCCTGACACGCCAGACAACCAAGACAGAGATCCATCTGCGCCAGGAAGGAGGGGGCAGTTGGCGCCAGTTGCCCTTCGCCAACCGCGCGCATCAAGGCGATGCGCCCGCGTGGGGAAGCTGGCTCCAGATGAAGCAGTGAATAGGTCGGGCACGATTCCAGGCAGAGGCCACAGCGGACGCATGCGTCGTAAAGCGCGGCGTTCGGTGCGGATGTATCTGCCAGATGGAGCAAGCCGTGAAAATCGGTGGCTGCACCGGCTGGGCTGGCTGCACCGGCTGGGCTGGCTGCGCTGGTTGGCGTGGCAACGCTAGTTGACATGGAGCACCTCCATCCCGGTCATGTGCGCAGGGGTGGTTGTCTGCGCATCGGCGTGCAGCAGGCTGGCTGAAACCAGGTCGCGTCCGTAGTTGAGGATGCCATGCGGATCGAAGCGTTGCTTCAACCGCTGCATGACGGTGAGCGCTGAGGGCGCTGCGCCCCACCGGTCGAGTGACGCATCGCATCCATTGGGTGCGGCCGCCACGATGGTCTGGGGCCAGCGTCGCCGCCAGTGTGCAAGCCGTTGCGTCACTCGTGTCTCGGCGCCGGTCAGCCGCAGCCAGATCACGCCACTGGCTGCATCCGCCAATGTCGTCACGCCCAACCCGTCCGTAGCGCACGCCGCCGTCAGTTCAGTCAACGCCGCCGCTGTATCGACCGCGCGCACATTCACGCGCAACAGCCATTCTTGCGCACCGCACGCCGCCATCTGGCTGAAATCCGTCAGCATCGGCCAGCATGCCTCCAACGCGTGCGCTTCGATCGTGGCAATGGCGGCGCCGTTGGCGTCCTGCATCCAGGCGGCAACTTCGTTGACCTGACGCTCTACAGCTGCACTGCGACCGTCGAAGCGCACCAACAGCCGCCACCGGCGCAGACTCTGCGCCGCAGATGGCGTTGGGTCAAGCGCAGCGTCCAGGAGCAACACCGCCGCCGGTTGCAACCGTGATCGCAACAGCCGCTGCACCACGCCATCCGCGTCTTGCGGCGTGGCAAACGCGGCGATGACGGCGGCGCTGGTTTCGGGCAACGGCTGCAGCTTGAAGATCAGCGCAGTGAGCACGCCCAGCGCGCCCAACGCGCCATATTGCAGCCGCGCCAGGTCGTAGCCCGCCACATTCTTGACCACCATCCGCCCCCGGCGAAAGCTGCGCCCATCCGCACGGACAACCTGCACGCCGAGCAACAAGTCGCGCGCCGTGCCATAGGCAAGCCGACGAAGACCGGTCACCGGCGCACCCGCCGCCACGATGCCGCCAAGCGTGGCGCGCCCTGCCAGTGGCGCGTCCAGCGGCAACATCTGCCCTGTCGTCGCCAGCGCAGCATTGACTGCCGCCAACGTCGCACCGGCTTGCACTGCCAGCGTCAGGTCGGAAGGGTAGTGCGCCTCGATGGCGTGAAGCCGTTCCAGGCTGAGCGCCAGGTCGTACCCGGCCAGGGCGCCGCCGAGATGACGGCAGGTGTTGCCGCCGACAGGCGTCACGTGTAGGCGCTGTTCGTTGGCATAGCGGAGCACGGCGGCAGTCTCCTCGACGCTGCCGGGTCGCACGACGAGTCGCGGTTGCCGGTCGCCGACTGCATACGCCGCCGCGTCGGTCGTAGCGACCGCATCCGCCCCGACCAGCCGGGCGAACGCGGTCGCAAGCGCGTCGTCACTGCGCATCTTGTGCAGGATGACGGCGGGCGAGTGGCCGTTGTGGGCAGCGTCTGCCGGGGTGGGAGGCAGGTGATTGGCTGGCGCGCCCGGTTGGTAGAAGCGCGGGAAAATCTTGCCAGGATTGAGCTGCGCCGCCGGGTCGAAGCTCAGTTTGACCTCCCACATGGCGTCGAGATCGTCCTGCGTATAGAGCAGCGCCATGTAATTTTGCTTTTCCGTGCCGATCCCATGTTCGCCGGAGACTACCCCGCCGACTTCGACGCACTTTTCCAGGATTTCGGTCGCCGCCAGCTGGGCGCGCGCCACTGCATCCTGGTTGCGCCGGTCAAAGAGGATGGTCGGATGGATATTGCCGTCGCCGGCGTGAAAGAAGTTGCCGATCGGCAGTTGATGGCGCGTCGCTGCCTCCTCGACAAACGCCATCACCTCCGGCAGGCGATGGCGCGGCACCACGCCATCCTCCAAAAAGTAGCTGGGAGCGATGCGCCCCATGGCGCCAAGCGCACTCTTGCGCCCCAACCACAGCGCCGCGCGTTCGGCGGCGGTGGTTGCACGCCGCACCTCCCCGGCGCGGTGCGCCCGGCAGATGTCGGCGATGCGCGCCATCACTGCGTCGAGACCGTCGGCCACGCTTTCGACCTCAATCAGCAGTACGCCGCCGACGTCGGTCGGATAACCAGCGTGGACGGCTGCCTCGACCGCGCGACAGACCTTGCCATCCATCATCTCCATCGCGGTTGGCACAATGCCGGCGGCAATCACGGCGCTCACCGCAGCTGAAGCGTCCTCGATGGTCGGGAAAGCGACCAGCAAGGTGCGCACTGCCTCCGCCTGCGGCATGAGCTGCACCGTCGCCTCGGTGACGATGCCAAGCGTGCCCTCCGCGCCGACGAGTACGCCCGTCAGGTCATAGCCATAGGCGTCTGCCAGCGCGCTGCCGGTCTGCACCACCGCGCCGTCAGACAAGACGACCGTCAGCCCGACGACATGGTTGAGCGTCACGCCGTGCGCCAGACAGTGGGGACCGCCCGCGTTCGAGGCGATGTTGCCGCCGATCGTGCTGGTGCGTCCGCTGCCGGGGTCGGGGGCGTAGGTCAGCCCGACCTGGTTGGCGGCGGTCACGAGCTGCTGGTTGACAACGCCCGCCTCCACCACCGCACGCCGGTTGCCGGCGTCCACACTGCGGATGGTGCGCATCCGCGTTAACACGAGGAGGATGCCGCCGTGCAGCGGCAACGCGCCGCCCGACAGTCCGGTTCCTGCACCGCGTGCCACCAGTGGAATGCGCTCCTTCGCCGCCAACTGCGCGATCTGGCTGACTTGCGCCGTCGTGGTCGGCAGCGCTACGACATCGGGCATGTGCACATCGAACGAGGCGTCGTATGTGTAGACCAGCTTTGCGTCCGGCGTCGCCAGCACCGCGTCTGCGCCGACAATCGCCTGCAGCGCATGGACAAGGTGTGCGTGATTCATGGTTTTGCTGCCATCAGTTGCGTTGCCATTGCCGCCGTCACCGGGTCACTCACCTGGAAGACATTGATGAGGAGCAGACCGATCAGACCGGCGAGCGCCACGTAGTAGAGGGTGGGCAGCGCCGTCTTGCGCAGGGTGACGCCCTCTTTGCCGAGCAGCCCAACCGTCGCCGACGCCGCCACCACGTTGTGAATGGCGATCATGTTGCCAGCCGCGGCGCCGACCGATTGCAGCGCCACGATCAGCGCGCCGGAGATCATCAGGCGCTCCGCCACGCCGTATTGGAAGAGACTGAACATCAGGTTGCTCACCGTGTTGCTGCCGGCAATGAAGGCGCCCAGCGCGCCGATCGTGGGGGCAAAGAGCGGCCAGATGCCGCCGACATTGACCGCCACCCATTCCGCCATCGCCACCGGCATGCTGGCGTATCCCAGATCGTTGACGCCCGAATTGATGTAGACGCGCACCATCGGTACGGTGAAGATGAGCACAAAGCCAGCGCCCAGAATGACCTTGCTCGAATCGCGCACGGCGTTGCCGAGACCTTGAGGCGACATGCCGTGTACGAAGTAGGTGATCAACACAACCACGATCAAGATCGTGCCGGGCAGATAGAGCGGCGTGGTCGAGGCGGAGATGCCGGCGCCGAAGATGTCATTCCACTTCAGCGCAAAGCTCTTGAGGAAAGCGCCGACCGGCAGCGAAGGCAGCCGCGTAATCACGAGGAGGAGCGCCACCAGGAGGTAGGGAATCCATGCCTTCCACACCGGCATCGCCTTTGCCGTCAGGTGATCGAGTTTGATCTCAAGCTGGCCCAACCATTCGCTGCTCCATTCCTCAGCCGGCGCAAAGTCCCAGGTGTCCTTGGGCGTCAAGAAGCGCTTGCTGGCGGCAAAGGTCATGATCGCCAGCCCAATCAACGAACCCAACAGCGAAGGGAATTCCGGCCCCAAGAAATAGCCGGTGAGCATGTACGGCACGGTGAAAGCTAGACCGCCCAGCAGGGCAAAAGGCAGGATCGACAACCCTTCTGTCCAGGAGCGACGCTTGCCGAAGAAGCGGGTCATCATCATGATCATCAGCAGCGGGATGAGCGTCCCGACCACGCCGTGCACCAACGCCGCGCGTACAGTGACAAGCTGCAAATATTGGTTCATGTCCATGCCCGCCAACGCCAGGTGTGCGTTCACCTCGGCGCTGTCCAGACCACCGCGCACACCCACCAGGATCGGCGTGCCCACGGCGCCGAAGGTGACCGGCGTGCTCTGGATCATCATGCCGAGCATCACTGCCGCCATTGCCGGGAAGCCAATCGCCACCATCAAGGGCGCAGCGATGGCTGCCGGGGTGCCAAAACCGGCGGCGCCCTCGATGAACGCACCGAAGAGCCAGGCAATGATCACGACCTGCACGCGGCGGTCGGTGCTGATGTTGGCAAAGCCGCGCCGAATCGCCGCCACGCCGCCGGAGTATTTGAGCGTGTTGAGCAACAAGATGGCGCCAAAGATGATGAAGAGGATGTCGAAGGTCATCACCAGCCCTTGTATTGTCGAGGCAGCCACGCGCGCCGCCGACATGCCCCAGAACGCCACCGCAATCACGACTGCAATCACATAGACGACCGGCATAGCGCGGCGCGCCGGCCAGCGCAGCCCCACCAGCAAAATCGCCGCCGCCAGAATCGGCATAACCGCCAACAATGCTTGAAGCCCAAGACTCATGTGGATGCCTCCTTTGAAGCCTGCAACAGATTCACTTGTGTGAAACGGGAAGTGTTGCCTGCAAGGCTACTGCACAGCGGAGGAGAACGCCATCGTTCGTGGCGAGAAGTTTGATGGAAAAACGAGGGGGAACGAACGAGAAGAGAACGATGCCAGCCGCCGACGCAACCCGACACCCGGTTGCGCCGGCGGCTGGCGATCTGCGGCTAAAGTGATATGCGATAGAGAAACCGAGTTTCTTTGCCGTCGATTCGGTCAGGGCTGTGCTGATCAGAAACTCGGTTTCTCAAAGTAGCGCTGCTTTAGATATGCCCGCCTGCCAATTTCTTCGAGGGTTGCACCGTCGTCCAGCCATGCGCCTTGTAGAGGAAGACGCCCAGCGCCGCCAGCGCCAGCAGCAAGCCGATCACGACCGCCACGGTGTACGGAATGCCCAGACCGATCGGCGAGTACAGGATAAAGGTGAAGCTGACTGCGCTCATGAACGTTGCAGGCAGCGAAGCGATCCAATGATACTTTGCGCGTTCATGCTGCACGAGCCAGATGGCGCCCGCCCACAGGCCAAGCATCGCCAACGTCTGATTTGCCCAACCGAAATAGCGCCAGATGATGTTGAAATCGACGAGCGAAATCGCATAACCGAGGAGGAACAACGGAACCGCCAGCAAGAGCCGTTTTCCAATCTCGCGCTGGCTGAGCTTGAACGACTCCGCCAGGATCAGACGCATGCTGCGGAAGGCAGTGTCGCCGCTGGTGATCGGCAGGATGATGACGCCCAAGATCGCCAGCGCGCCGCCGATCGGTCCCAGCAGCGTCCGCGCGACTTCGTTGACCACCGCTGACGGCGAACCGGCGGCGATCACGCTGTTCATCGCTTCCGGCGATGGGTAGAAGGACAACCCCACCGTCACCCAAATCAGCGCAATGACGCCTTCCGCAATCATGGCGCCATAGAAGACAAAGCGGCCATTGGTCTCGTTCTTCATGCAACGCGCCATCAAAGGCGACTGCGTCGAGTGGAAACCGCTGATGGCGCCGCACGAGAGCACGATGAAGAGCAGCGGCCACAGCGGCAGCCCGTCAGGATGCACATTGGCGAAGAAATTCTGGTTGGGGATGATGTCGTAGCCGTGCAGGAACAGTCCACCCGCAATGCCAACGGTCATAAAGAGCAACAGCGCCCCAAAGATCGGGTAGATGCGCCCAATGATCGTGTGGATCGGCACCACCGTCGCCAGGAAGTAGTAACCGAAGATCAACGCCACCAGCCAGGTGGTTTCCATGCCGGTCAGCCCGCTCAGCAACTTTGCGGGGCTGAGGACAAAGACCACGCCCACCAGCAGGAGCAGCAGCAAGGAAAAGAAGCGCATGACATAGCGCGCCGGCATCCCCAACGCATCGCCGACGATCTCCGGGATGCTCTCACCCCGATTGCGCACCGAGACCATCCCGCTCAAAAAATCGTGCACGGCGCCCGCAAAGATCGAGCCAAAGACGACCCATAAGAGCGCCTGTGGCCCGTAGAGCGCACCGAGAATCGGCCCAAAGATCGGCCCGATGCCGGCGATGTCGAGCAACTGAATCAAGAAAACTTTCCATGTCGGCATCGCCACATAATCGACGCCGTCTGTCTCTGTGTAGGCGGGCGTCGGTCGGTTGCGGTCGATGCCAAAGACCGATTCGACGAATTTACCATAGACCAGGTAGCCCAGGATGAGCAACACCACACAACTGATGAAAAGCAGCACAGTTTTTCTCCTTTGGATAAGCAAATCAATGTACGGAAATGGGAAGTATCCAACCAGTCCGTCATGATCGTAACGAATTGTGAACATTTTCACAATCGTTCGTCAGACAGCGACCTGGCGGAAAAAGAGGGATTTGCGCGCGAGGCGGCGGCGCGGAAGAACTAGTTCGTGCGCGCGTGCCTAGCGGCGCCGCGCCAGCCGCGCCGCCTCGCGCCGATTGTTCACGTGCAGCTTGGAGAGAATGTTGCGCACGTGCGCTTTGACGGTGTAGAGGCTGATGTCCAGCGCGCGTGCAATCTCCTTGTCAGCCATGCCCTGGGCGAGCAGGTCGAGCACTTCTTGCTCGCGGTCGGTGAGCGCCGCAAAGGCGTCTTCTTCGGACACGGCGGCGGGATAATGCGTGGTGAAGCGGCGAAACTCCGCCATCATCAGTGCGGCGATCTCTGGCGTCAACGCGGCTTCCCCGCGCGCGGCGGCGCGGATCATCTCCAGCAGTTCGTGGGCGCGGATCGTCTTGACGAGATAGCCCTGGGCGCCGTTGCGGATCGCCTCGAAGATGCGTTCTTTCTCGTCGCGCATGGTCAGCATGACGATAGCGGCGTCGGGCAGCGCCTGATGGATCAGTTTCGTTGCCTCCAGGCCATCGGCGCCGGGCATGTTGATGTCCATCAACACGACATCGGGGCGTAGCTCCTGCGCCATCACCAGTCCCTCTAGCCCGTCGCCAGCTTCACCGACGACTTCGATGTCGGGTTGGCTGCGGATGACGCTGGTCAGTCCGTCGCGGAAGAGGTCATGATCATCAACGACCAGCACGCGAATCTTGTTGGTGCGATTCATCTCTCACCTCGTGGTAATGCTCTCGGCGGGGGTGGATGTCAGCGGCCAGGTCACTTCGATGACGGCGCCGCACCCGGGCGCACTCTCGATCCGGAGTGCGCCGCCAAGGCGCGCAGCCCGCGCCGCCATCACGCGTAAACCGAAATGTTTGCGTTCTGAGCTGGGTGGCTGCGCAGGGTCGAAACCGTCGCCATCGTCATCGATCGTCAACACGGCGCGGTCAGCTTGCCGCTGACAACGCACGACGGCGCGTCGGGCGTGACCATGATGATGTGCGTTACGCAGCGCCTCGCCGACGATGCGCGCCAGCTCGGTGGCAGCGGCGCCCGCCAGCGGGATGTCCCTGGCGCCATCCAGGTGCAGGTCGATCTGTAGAGGAAGCTCGCGCCGCAGCGTTTCGACCTCGTCATGCAGCACCCGTTCCAGCGCCGCAGCGGCTGGCGGGGTGCTCTGCAACTGGCTGATCAGCGTGCGAATTTCTTTGGACAGATCATCGAGCACACGGCGCTGTTGCGCAACGCGCTGGCGAATCTCGTCCGGGCGCAGAAAGGTGATCTCGCTGTCCAGCACGTCGGTCTGCAAATAGAGATAGCCGATCATCTGGGCGGCGCGGTCGTGGATGTCGGCGGCAAGCCGTTCGCGCTCTTGCACAGCGGCCATTGCCTCCGCCTGCGCGCGCACCTGTTCGAGCAAGGTCAGATTGTCGAGCGTCAACGCGATCTGCTGGCCGATCGATTCCGCCAGCGCCACCACCTCCGGGCTGAAATCTTGTGGATTTTGGCTGAAGACGCCGAGCACGCCGAGGACGCGCCCCTGTACACGCAGCGGCACGGCAGCAAAGCCATGTAGCCCGCGTTCGCGCACCGCTGCCCGCGCCAGCCGCGGCGAGAGGGTGATGTCCTCCAACGCCAGCGGTGCGCCTGACAGTTGCACCTGGCTGAGCAAGCCCTCCCCCCGGCGATAGCGGCGCAGCTCATTCTGGATGTGGGCGTCGAATCCCTGACCGGCGGCCAGCTCCAGATCATCGTTGGCGTCCGCCATCCAGATGCCGCCCATTTCGGCGTTCATCACGCGCAGCGCCTGCGCCAGCGCAGTGTGCAACAGCTCACTGCGCGACTGGGTGCGGCTGGCGAAGGCGACAACTTCGGAGAGCGCCGCCAGCTCCTGGGTGCGCTGCGCCACCCGGCGTTCGAGCTGCGCGGCGGCTTCCGCCAGCTCGTCACGCGAGCGCTGAAGATGCTGGCGCATCGCCTCGAAGTTGGCGGAGAGTACGCCCAGTTCACCCGTAGCATCGACAACCACGGGCGTGCTCAGGTTGCCGGCGGCGATGGTGCGCGCGGCGGTCACCAGGTCATCGATCGGGCGGAGCATACGCCGTGCGATCCACAACACCGTCACCGCCAGCAATGTTGCCAGGAGCAGCGCGGCCATCAGACCGCCGGTGGTGACGCGCATCGCCGGCGCCAGCACTTCGGCGGTGGGCAAGAGCGCCAGCACCGTCCAGTTGCGCCGGGTGAGACGCGCCGCGCTTTCGTAGACCCGTGAGCCATCGGCGCGTAGCTCTTCTGTCTGGAGCGGCGGCAGTGGTTCGCGCTGCAAATACGCCCACAGCGCGTGGCTGCCGGTGTCGCGTATCTGCGTCAGCGCGCCGAACCGCCCGCTGGCTTGGATGTCGGCCCAGGCTTCGGGGGGAAGCGGCGTCAGGCTGCGGAAGACCAGGTTGCGGTCGCGCCCGTGCGCCAGCCGTATCCCCCAACTATCCACAACGATGGCGTAGCCGTTCTGTCCGATGCGGACGCGTTCGACGCGTTGCCAGAGTGCTTCTGGCGACAGTGTGACCGCCACCACGCCAAGAATGGTCGGTGTGCGCCTCGCGGCGCGCTGTGCTTCGGCGAAAACCGGCGCCGCCAACCAGATGATCGGCTGATGGTCGGGCAGAGCCAGACCCGGATCGGAGATGTAGGGCGCGGCAAGCGCCTGTTGAAAGAAAGGATGGTCGGTGAAGCTGCGCCCCACATAGCCGCCGTCGGTGGCCAGCAAAACTTCGCCGGTCGGGTCGAGTAGCACCACGGCGCGATAGGATGGGTCTGAGGCGAGAAAGTTGGTGAAATCCGCCAGGGTGGGCGTGAAGAGCGCCGAACGCTGCGCCGGGCTGGCGGCGGCGAATTGCTGCACCGAACGCGCCGTTGCCAGGTTGGTGATGCGCGCCAGTTCGCCGTCGATGTAGTTGTCGAGTGAGCGCGCCAATTCTTGTGTGATGCTGATCAGGTTCTGCGTCTGCAGCGCTTCGATCTCGCGCTGGTTTTCGCGGCTCAAATTCAGAAAGAGCAGCGCGATCGCGGTGGCCGCCACGATCAACATCGGTGCAGTCAGACGGAGCGTGAGCGGTGCAGCCTGCCGCCAACGGCGGAGGGCGTCGAACGCGCTCATGGCGCCACCTCCAGCGTGTGCGTGACGCCGTCGAAGTAGGCGCGCAGCGCGGGGGCGCCATCCTGCATCTGCACGATCGCCACGCTGTGCAGCCCGTCGCCGTTGGCGTCGAAGCGATACTCGCCCTGGACGCCCTGATAAGGCATCTGCCGGATGCGTGCGCTCAGGGCACTGCCGGCGGCGTCCGGCGCCTGGCGCCAGTGGTCAGCCAGCAGGTGAATTGCATCGTAGACCCAGGCGATGTAGGTGTCGGGCGCAAAGCCGAAGCGCTTCTGAAAGCGCGCCACGAAGGCTTCGGCGTGCGCCTCGTTCTGCAGCAGCGCATCGACGACAACATAGATGCCATCCTGGGCATCGGCGGCGATGTTGTGCGCAGGCACGGTCGCGCCGCCTGGCGAGGTGATCACGGTGGCGTCGATGCTCCGGTAGCGCAGACTGCGCAACAACCGACCGACATCGGCGCCATTGGTGCCATAGACCAGCACCGTGTCGAGGTCAGCGTTGGCAAGTTGGCGCGCGATCGCGTCCATCTCCGGCGCGCCGGTCTCATAACCGATCTCCACAACGGGCGTCAGTTGGTGCGTCTGCAACTCCTGGCGGATGCGTTCCGCCCCACCGCTGCCGAAGGCGTCCAGGTCATGGACGACGCCGATGCGCTGGCTGTGCAGTTGTTCGCGGGCAAAGGCGACCATTGCCGCCGCCGTCACCCGATCGCTGGGGCGCATCCGAAACAGGTTGGCGTCCCCCAGCTCGGTGAGGCGGGCGTTGGTGGCGCCAATGAACATCGGCAAGGTGTGGTTGCGGTGTTCGGGGATGACATGCACAGCGTACGCCGATTTGAAGGGACCGATCAACGCGTCGAGGTTGTCGGCGGCGACGGCGGCGCGGTACTCAGCCAGCGCGGTTGCCGCGTCGGAGCGAACATCGCGCACGCGCAGCTCGAAGGGCTTGCCGTTGACGCCGCCAGCGTCGTTGATCTCCTCCACAGCCAGGCGCGCGGCGCGCAAGGTCAGATCGCCGATCTGCGCGCCGTCGCCGGTGACTTCCGTTTGCAGACCAATGCGATAGGCGCCGGTTTGAGGCGCTTCATCCGCGACGCTGCTCGCAAAATCTGTTGCACTATCCAGTAGAGTGGGCGATGTCGGTTGCGCACAACTGCTCAACAGAATGAGGAGCGCAACCACGATGATCGGAAGCTGAACCCTCCATGTGCGCCCGGTGCTGCCGCGCAGGCGACAACAAAATGTCGCGTGGTTCATGGCCTGTGCCTCTGTGGATAACCTTTGTGAAGGGCACAGTATACATCTGTCGAAGAGGCATTGCCAAATTCATCAAATTTGTTCTACTGGCTGGCTTGTCGGTCATGCCATCGCCCATTCGGCGGAGAGGAGCGCGGCTTGCTCCAGCACCGTCTGCGTGGCCCTCTCCTGCTTGTCCGGCGGGTAGCCGTACCGGCGCAGGATGCGCTTGACGAGCACGCGCAGTTGGGCGCGCACATTCTCGCGCAGCGTCCAGTCGATGGTGACGTTGTTGCGCACGGTGGCGACCAGCTCGCGGGCGATGGCGCGCAGCGTCGCGTCGCCGAGCACCTTGACCGCGCTGTCGTTGGTTTCGAGCGCGTCGTAGAAGGCGAGTTCCTCTTCGCTCAGCCCGAGCTGCTCACCGCGTGCATTGGCCTCGCGCATTGCCTTCGCCAGCTCGATCAGTTCTTCGATGACCTGCGCCGCTGCGATGGCGCGGTTCTGGTAGCGGCGGATGGTCTGCTCCAACAGTTCGGCGAAGGAGCGCGCCTGCACGATGTTCTTGCGCCGCCGCGTGGCCAGCTCGCCTTGCAGCAGCTTCTGCAGCAACTCGACGGCCAGGTTGCGCTGCGGCATGCCGCGCACTTCGGCAAGAAACTCATCCGAGAGGATCGAGATGTCCGGCTTCTCAAGCCCGGCTGCGGCGAAGATGTCCATGACGCCTGCGGGGGCGACGGCGCGGGAGATGATCTGCCTCACGGCATGATCGAGCTCCGCTGCGGGCCGCGCCTCGCCTGGCGCACGCTTGGCGAGCGCAGCCTGCACCGCCTGGAAGAACGCCACGTCGTCGCGGATGGCGAGCGCCTCCGCGTGCGGCGTCGCCAGCGCAAACGCCTGCGACAGCTCGCGCACGGCGCGCAGATAGCGCTCCTTGCCGTTCTCCTGCGCCAGGATGTGCTCCTGCGCATACGGCAGCAGCGCGAGCCGCTCGGCCGGTGCGCCGGTCGTCCACTTGGCGCGGTCGAAGCCGTGAAACAGTCCGCAGCAGACTTCGTACTTCTCGCGCATCACAGCCACAGCTTCGTCTTGATCGAGCGCGGTGCGGCCCGTGCCGCCGCTTTCGGTGTAGGTCGCCAGCGCCGCCTTCAGCTCGTGCGCCAGCCCCAGGTAATCCACCACCAGCCCGCCGGGCTTGTCCTTGAAGACGCGGTTGACGCGGGCGATCGCCTGCATCAGCCCGTGCCCGCGCATCGGCTTGTCGATGTACATGGTGTGCAGGCTGGGCGCGTCGAAGCCGGTGAGCCACATGTCGCGCACGATCACGAGCCTGAACGCATCGTTCGGGTTGCGGAAGCGGTTGGCGAGCGTCTCGCGCCGTGGCTTGTTGCGGATGTGCGGCTGCCAGTCGAGGGGATCGGAGGCGGAGCCGGTCATGACCACCTTGATTGCGCCCTGGTCGTCCTCGTCAGCCGCCCACTCGGGTCTGAGCTTCACGATCTCACGGTAAAGCTCGACGCAGATGCGCCGGCTCATGCCGACCACCATCGCCTTGCCGTCCATCGCCTCGAGCCGCTGCTCGAAGTGCGCGACGATGTCGCGCGCCACCAGCGCCAGCCGCTTTTCCGCGCCGACCACCGCTTCGAGCTGCGCCCATTTGGTCTTGAGCTTCTCCTTGCGCTCGACCTCCTCGCCCTCGGTGGCTTCCTCGAAGTCGGGGTCGATCTTGGGGCGCTCGGCTTCGTCCAGCGCCAGCCTGGCCAGCCGGCTCTCGTAGTAGATCGGCACCGTGGCGCCATCCTCAACCGCGCGCTGGATGTCGTAGACGCTGATGTAGTCGCCGAATACGGCGCGCGTGTTGGCGTCAGCCAGCTCGATGGGCGTGCCGGTGAAGCCGATGAACGAGGCGTGCGGCAGAGCGTCGCGCATGTGGCGGGCGAAGCCGTCGATGAAGTCGTACTGGCTGCGGTGCGCCTCGTCGGCGATGACCACGATGTTGCGCCGGTCGGAGAGCACCGGATGGCGGTCGCCCTTCTCTTCGGGAAAGAACTTGTGGATGGTGGTGAAGACCACGCCGCCCGCCGCCACTGCCAACAGCTCGCGCAGATGGGCGCGGCTTTCCGCCTGCACCGGCGGCTGGCGCAGGAGGTCGCGACAGCGCGCAAAGGTGGCGAAGAGCTGGTCGTCGAGGTCGTTGCGGTCGGTGAGCACGACGATGGTGGGATTTTCCATCGCCGGCTCGCGCACGATGCGTCCGGCGTAGAAAGCCATGGTGAGGCTTTTGCCCGACCCTTGCGTGTGCCACACCACGCCGACGCGGCGGTCGCCGGGCTTGCCGCCGGGCTGACGCCGCGTTGTGTAGCCGGCGGCGGGCTCGGCGACGATGCCGGCGCGGCGCAGCGCCGCGGCGCGCAGCGTCTCCTGCACGGCGACCCGCACGGCGTGGAACTGGTGGTAGCCGGCGAGCTTCTTGACGATGCGGCTGCCGTCGTCCTCGAAGACGATGAAATCGCGCACCAACTCCAGAAAGCGCCAGCTGTCCAGCAAGCCTTCGATCACGACCTGCAGCTCGGGCATGTGCGCGTCAGCCAGCGCCTCGCCGCCGATCGTCCGCCAGGGCTTGAACCACTCGCGACCGGCGCCGAGCGCGCCCACCCGCGCGTCGAGGCCGTCCGACGCCACCAGGACAGCGTTGGCGGCAAAGAACGACGGAAGCTCGGCCTGGTAGGTCTGGAGCTGCTGAAAGGCGCTCCAGATGGTGGCGCCCTCGCTGGCGGCGTTCTTGAGCTCCAGCACCGCCAGCGGCAGCCCGTTCACGAACAGCACTACGTCGGGGCGCCGCGTGTGCTTGTTTTCGACCACGGTGAATTGGTTGACCGCCAGCCAGTCGTTGTTCGCCGGCTTGTCGAAGTCGATCACCTGCGCCTGTGCGCCGCGGATGGCGCCGTCCGCCGCGCGGTATTCGACCGTCACGCCGTCCACCAGCAGCCGGTGCAGCGCGCGGTTGCGCTGGATCAGGTCGGCGCCGGGGGGCTGCATCAGCTTGCGGAAGGCGTCCTCCAGCGCTTCGGCGGGGAGGTCGGGATTGAGGCGGGCGAGGGCGTCGCGCAGGCGCTGCGCCAGCACGACCTCGCCGTAGCCGGCGCGCTCGGCTGCCGGCGTATCGGGCGCGATGTCCGGCCCGTGCGCGATCTGCCAGCCGGCGGCTTCCAGCCAGGCCAGGGCGGCTTGCTCGACGTCGGATTCGTTCAACGCCAAGGCGCCAGGACGCGAAGACGCAAAGGAGCGTTCTTTGTCCTCTTTGCGTCTCTGCGTCCCTGCGTCTTGGCGTTTATCTTGACTCATAGCCCGTTCACCACGCGATGAATACCATCCTTGACGACGCGCTCGCCGAAATTGATGACCAGACCGAGCTTCAGTCCGGTGAGCCGCAGGTAGGTCAACGTCTGCGCTTCGAAGATGGTGTTGTATTGGCTGGTCGCTTTGCACTCGACGATGACTCGGGCGGCCACGATCAGGTCGATGCGCAGCGGCGAGGCAAGGGTTTGGCCTTTGTAGGGGATCGGCAGGGAAACCTGCCGCTCAACGCTCAGACCGCGCTGGCGCAGTTCCCAGACGAGCGCCTCTTCATAGACGCTCTCGAGCAGGCCGGGGCCGCCCAGCGTGCGATGCACCTCGATGGCTGCCTTGACAATGTGCCGGCTGATCTGGTTTTCAATCAACGCCAAGGCGCCAGGACGCGAAGACGCAAAGGATGATTCTTTGCCCTCCTTGCGCCCTTGCGTCTCTGCGTCTTTGCGTTCGAACTCCATCACACAACCCTCCCGATGAACTTCTCGGCATCCTTGACCCGCAGCGCGCCGGAGATGAGCTTGGGCAGCAGCGCGTCGCGCAGGGCGGCGAGGGTGCGGGACTGCCGACTGCATGTATACGAGCGCTCATAGAGTTCCCGAAAGATCGCATCGAACCTCTCCAGAACTGTCGGAGACGGCAGTAGCTGCAGACTCATGTATGCGAGGTTGCGATTCAACCCGGGCACTGCCGAATCCGCGCCAAGCGAAGCAAGATCATGAAACTGGAGAGCATAAAATAGGAATGCTAGGCTTCGGCAGATAGGCTTTGGCACGACGTAGAACGTGGTGTCGATTGGAAAAAAGTCGGTGGGTACCCAAGTTGCGACTCCAGGGTTACCTTTTCGACCAACGACAATTCCAGGCCCTTTTACGAGCCGCTCGTCATGCCAACCCACTTGACCGTTCGAGCCAAAGACCGGGATGTTGCCATCGTGCCGATCCTCTGCCTTGAGTGCCTTTCCGTAGGCCAGTTCCATAAGATCGCCGAGTTTCTTCACCTCCCACCCCTCCGGAATCTCGCCGAGTTCGGAGTCGACGAGGCGGGCGGGGAAGAGGTCGAGGATGTGGGGAGGGAACGCGAAGACGCCAGGACGCAAAGACGCAAAGGAGGATGCGTTTTCCTGGCGTCCTGGCGTCTTGGCGTCTTGGCGTTGTGTATCCGCGCCTTGGCGTTTCATCTTCACGCGCACCGGCTCGAAGTCCACGAACCACGCCTGGAACAGCGCCCGCGCCATCTGCTCCAGCGTCTCGCTCATCCGCCGGTTCAGCTCGATCTTGTCGTCCAGCGTGCCGAGGATGTGGGCGATGGCGCGTTGTTCGTGGATGCTTGAGGGATAGGGGATGACTAGATCACTCAACAGCGACGTATTGAGTGATGGCATCGTCGCACCAACGGCTATAGATCGGACGTGCTCCTTGAAAGATGGCAGTCCGAAGAAATACGACAGATACCCGGAGTCGATCTTCGCCGGATCCGGACGCACGCGCAAGCACCGCCCCGAAAACATCCATCCATCCTCATCACTGCGTACTAGGGCACGACGATCAACCGATCCGACTCGACTGAAAACAATGTCGCCCTGTCGAAGGAGGTAGCGCGAAAGCCGATCTCGGTCTGAATCGGAGACTCTGGGTAGTTCTTGATGCAGGATGCGGTTCTCACCCAGATGCTCAACAGTGATGATCGGGGTTCCAACTTCGACATAGTCCTCCTGATGAAGCTGACTACCGAACGGTCCGGTTTGGATACCCGCTTCGCGATCACAGAGTTCAACGAGTCGACACTCTGCGAAGTCCGCAGCAAATGGACCGTACAGGGTCTTGCGCCACTCACCCGCCATTGCCTACCTCCTGCTGCGCCTGAGGTGCGCCCAGCACAAAGCGCGCCCTTTCGCGGCGCAGCATTTCGTAGGGCGTCATGTGACGGATGTTCAGGCCAATGCAGACATTGGGGATTTTGACCCGCTTTGTGGTATTCGCCGGCACTTCATGGCTAACCACCGTGAAACGATGGGCCAGGGCGTGCGCCACCAGATAGTAGTCTGCGATTTGAAAGAATGTGTTGATTGCAGCCGGTTCGTAGCCTTGCGTGGTAACCCATTGACTGACCGTGCCAAACGCTGCCAGGACTGAGGCATCGGGTGGAAGAAAAAGGGCATCCGCGCGTTGCTGAGCCCACTGCGCCAGGTCGTCGTTTCCGGCAATCAGCTCGTCAAGCACGCGTTCGATGCTGAACACCAGTCCGTGCTGATTGGCCCAATCCAGCCAATCCCAAAAGGCGGGGCAAAAATCGAAACCGTAGTGCAGATTTTTCGCCTGGATGAACACATTGGCATCGAGCAAATAAGCCATCAACGCCCCCCCAGCGTTTCAGCAAGTTTCTGGAAAGTCGCGTGTTTGCGGATTCCCAGGATTTGGTACGCCTCGCGGAAAAGCGTTTGTCCCTCCAGAGTGCTGATGAGAACGGCTTGAGCAAAGGTTCGACTGACCCGCAGGGGCAGCGTGTGATAAAAGTTTCCGCCGCCCTCGCCTTGCCGCTCGAACTGCTGCAGGTGTTCCAGCTCTTCTTCATAAGCCTGCCAGAAATCGTCACGGCTGATGACTCCCGCCTCAGCCATGCGCCGCAAAATCACCAGTGTACTGACCTTAAAGTGGCGCGCCAGTCGGTCGAGTGCGGAACGTCGCGGTTCACCTGGGCGGTAGATGCGGCGGAACTCTGCCAGCGGGACGAGCAACTCGGTGGCAACCTGATTGCACCACTGCTCAATCTCCGAATCCGGGAAAGTTCGCAATTGGACATTGGAAACACCGCCGCTGCCCAGCCAGAGGTGCGCCAGTTCGTGGGCCAGGGTGAACATCTGCCCTGCTTTGGTATCGGCGCCATTGATGAAAATGAGCGGCGCCAGCTCGTCCACCAGTGTAAATCCGCGGAATTCCTGAACGTCCAGTTTCCGATGCGGGTTGTTACCGACGACCCCGCTTGCCATGACCAGGATGCCAGCCGCTTCGACCTGTTCAATGAAGCGGCGCAAGGCTTGGCTCCAGGTAGGGATTTGGCTACGTTCTTCCACATCGAACCTGAGAAGGCGGCGAATGTTGGCGGCCACTTCGACCGGACGCTGCGCGATAGTGGCGCTGCGGATAAAGGGCAGGGGGCGGCTTCCTTCCCTCGTCAGAAAATCGCGATACCATGCCTGGCGTTGCTGGCAAAGATAGATGGTATCCAGCAAATCAGGACTGGGGCGCGCAGGCCGTCCCGGCAGGCTGCGGAAATCCGGGATAGGCAGCGGTTCTTCAGGCGGGGTGTTCAGGAAGAGATAGCCAATCGGCACATGCAAGACCTGCGCTAGCTGTTCAAGCTGCTTTAGCGTGGGCTGCGTTACGCCCTGTTCCCACTGTTCGTAATGCGGGAAACGTTTGGTTACTTCGCTGATGGCTAAACCGGCGCGTTCTCTGGCCCAACGGAGAAGAGCCGGTTTGACAGACACACGAAGTCTGGCTTTTTCATGCTCCATAGCTCAGCTCCTTCATGTTCCTGGCAATCTCAGCATCAACCTTCGCCGCTCCGTCTTGTGGCCGGACGGCTCATCATTCACACCGCTCATTTTTATGAGCGCTTTTTGTTCGTTTATGCGCGCGCTCATCAATCTTGCCCCTGGTGGCGTGACGAAATAACCATGCCTAATCACCGGATAACCGTGCGCGGTTATCTTATGCGCGGTGCGCATACCAGGCTCCCTGCTTGGCGCCCTGCTACACCAGGCTTCCGACATTGCATAAGCGCAGCAGCAGCCGGTAAGCTTGGTCGGGCGATAGATAGACGCCAGAGTTCGGCGACGTCGCCCCAGGTGATGCGCCCGTGTTTTTTCACGTATTGTACAACGAGGTCGCGATCGTTGAGCGGTGCGCGGCCTTCGCTCTTGAACTCGACGGCGAGCGACTCGCCGCCGCCGATCAGGGTGGAAAGCTCATCAGGGTTCATTGCGATCCGCTCCCAAAACCGAGTTCCTTCAAGTTGGCGGCAATCGCAGCATCCAGCCGCGCAGCCTCAGCTTGCTGCTCGCGTTGCGGGTCTCTCGTCGTCAGTGGTTTCATGGCTGCATCTCCCGTTGATCCTCGAACAGGTGCAGGTACGGCTCGAAACGGAAGCGGCGGTTGCGGGCGTAGCCCGTAATCTCCCTGAGCAATCCGATATCCACCAGGCGGCGAACGAGGTTATTGGCAGCAGGCGTTGTGATGTTCAACCACTCGCGCACGGTGGCCACCGTTACGATGGGATGGTCGAAGAGCCGATCCATCACGCGCTGGCCGTTGGCCGCGGCCCGACCGAGTTCTTCGGT
>CZCA01001601.1_pt1 | contig 36205 bp, 27 predicted proteins | sample 591981 | NCBI WGS metagenome assembly CZCA01 (sample SAMEA3556810, study PRJEB10932) | anaerobic digester metagenome | reverse complement strand
TTCGTCGGCAGCGTCAGATGTGTATAAGAGACAGGTCTACTCACGAATGATTCTTGCGGATAGCATCTATCCAGCACATGGTTCAATTTATAATAAAGGGAGTCGCCAACTTTCATGTCTACTTCCGGCCGGTTTGTTCAATTTATTAAGAGGTATATAATCCATATTCTGCTGTTATCGATTGTCTTTACCAGCATAGCTCTCTGCTACCTTCAAAATCTTGAATCTGGCAGCAATCACATGAAACCGGAATATCACTTTTTCTTTATTGGCCAGAATTCGGTGGACCCCTTTTGGAAAGAAGTGCAGCGCGGTGTTTCCGATGCTGCAGAAGAGCTTAACGTGGTTGCTGAATTTTGCGCGCCTCGTTTTAACAACCCGGAAGAAGAGTTACGTTACCTGGATATGGCCATTACCGCTAACGTGGATGGTATCATTACCCATGTCTCCAGCGACACCCGGTCAATTGACCTGATCAACCAGGCCTACAACAAGGGTATCCCCGTGGTTACGGTGGAGAATGACAGCCATAACAGCAACCGGAGCACTTTTGTCGGCACGAACAGCTTCGTCCTGGGGAAGGAAGCGGCCCGGTTGATGATCGATGCTACCGGCGGCTCTGCTACTATCGCCATTATCGTCAGCGGTGATTATGAGCTGGATAGCACCAGCCACAATATCAAAATCAACGGTTTCTTGAATGCGGTCAAGGGTTATCCGGAGATGAAAGTCGTGGAGGTCTATACTTCAAAAATGGGCACTTTAAGCGCCGAAGAGATTACCCAGGCCATTATTCTCAACAAGCCGGAGATCGACGCCATCCTTACGTTTAACTCTATGGATACACTGGGGGCGGCCCAGGCCATTGTCAGCCACAACAAGGTGGGGCAGATTACCGTAATTGGCTATGGCGATATCGAAAGCATCCTGCATTACATCAAAATGGGCATTATTTACGGAACGGTGATGAGCGATCCTTACATAATGGGTTATGAAAGCCTGAAAGCCCTGGTGGATCTAAAGAAAATGAACACCGCCTCCACCTTTATCGATACCGGGGTTAAGGTTACCACCCGGGACCATCTTGAGGAATATGAAATAAAAACGCATACTCAATAAACGTGGTGTAAACAAGAGATGTTTGCCCCCTCAGGTATTAGAAAAAAAATGATCTTCTCATACCTGGTCACGATCCTAATCCTGGGCCTGACCAGTGTTTTCTCTTATTACAATGCCAGGGTTGTTCTGGACAGGCTCAAGGAGATGGTTAGCGATCATGTCTATTTAAATGAACTCAGCAACGATGCCCATGCCCTGGTCATAGAAGTCGAGAAATACCTTTCTACCAAATCTTCAGATACATTGCTTAACTACTACACGCTTTATAATGCCCTGGAAAGCAAGGCCGGCAGTATTTCCCGGGAAACAACTTACGATCAGGATGAACTGATGCTTAAAAATATCGGCTATATGATTGACTGCCTGCTCCAGGAGGCAGATTTGGCGGTAAAGGCTAAAAGAGGACGCATCGGCAGTGAATATGTCGCTCATTTTACCAGGGTGATGGAGATCGATGACCATATCACATCTTACGTTAATAACCTGCTTCACCGGAGGTTGCTGGAGGGCTCGGAGCAATATGCGGTAATTAATAAAAATATGACCTACCTGAGCTACCTGAATATCCTGGTGATTGTCCTTTCAGTATTATTCAATATATTTTTGGCCCTATTATTTGCTCATCGGTTGACGAAACCGATCGTGGAGCTGGCCCATGCGGCGGATAAAGTGGCCGCGGGTAATTTTGATGTTAAACCGGTGGTCCGGGAAGCTGACGACGAGATTAACATTCTGGCCAAAGCTTTTAACAAGATGACTGCCAATATAAAAAGTTATATCGATGAGATTAAAAAGCAGGCTGAAATAGAAGCAAAGCTAAAAAAACAGGAAATGGAAAACTTGCAGATGAAGAATCTATTAAAAGACGCGGAGCTAAAATCATTACAATCGCAGATCAACCCGCATTTTCTCTTTAACACGTTGAATACCGCTTCTCAACTGGCCATGATGGAAGGAGCGGATCAATCCTCTGAGTTCATTGAAAATGTGGCCCAGCTGTACCGTTATAATCTCCGGAAGCTCGATGAACCGATCACCCTCGAAGAAGAGATCGACCACGTCATAAAATACATGTATATTATCCAGGTCAGGTTTGGTGACCGGGTGGCATTCCATACTGAGGTTGATTCGAAACTGCTTGATTTAAAAGTGCCTTGCACTATTATTCAGCCCATTGTGGAAAATGCTTTTATTCACGGATTGTCGGATCTCGATACTAACGGTACCATTTCGCTGGTGGTGCGGGGCGATGATAAAACGATCTTCATCGATGTGATCGACAACGGCGTGGGTATGGACGAGGCCGGGATCAAGACCCTGTTAGCCGGTATTGATCCCGGTATAACGAGCCGGCAGGTTACCGGGTTGGGTGTTTATAACGTGGTTAACCGGCTGAAGCTTTTTTACAATATTGAAGACAGCCGGGATATTATTGAGATCGAAAGCAAGCCTGGCCGGGGAACGAAGGTTACTTTAAAAATTCCACGTGCTAAAGGGAGGTCCGGCCATGATTAAACTGTTGATTGCGGATGACGAGCCGATTGTCATCAGTTCGATCAGGTTTATCGTGGAGAAATATGTAGACGGTGTTGAGGTGGTCGGCTCGGCTAGGTCCGGCAAGGAGGCCATTGAAAAAGCCCTAGAGTTAAAACCGGATGTTCTGTTCATGGATATTCATATGCCCGGTATTAACGGAATCGAGGCCATCCGCCGTATCCAAGAGCACCACCCCGATATTATCTTTGTGATTATTACCGCCTATGAATATTTTCAATATGCTAAAGAGGCCGTTAATCTGGGCGTTTCCGAGTACCTGCTGAAGCCTATTAACAAGAATTCAATTATTAAAACACTTCAAGAGGCCGGTACCGTGATCCGGTCCAGGCGGGACAGGCTAAAACAAGAGACCGCCCTGGTGGAGAAAATCAGCAAGATACTGCCCAACATGGAAGGACAGTTTATCTATTCTCGGCTGGTACAAAGTGAGCTTGTCGAGGATCTTGATTTTTACGAAGATCTATTTGGTATGAAGTTGACAAGTGGCTACGTGATGGTGGCGGTTCTGGATAACCCGGAAACAAAGAGTAAAGAAGAGAGCCTGGTGAGTAGCTTAATGAAGCAAGAGCTTTATGAAAACTTCTCCCTGGCCCTTAAAAGTGTCTCTTCATGCCTCATCGGGCTGCCGCTGTTTGATCAGATCGTTGTCTATATCCCTGGAAGAGGTTCAACAGATGCCTACGAAGACAGGAATTGCGCCATTGAGATTGCCAAGGCGGTGATGGAGAAAACCGGCGATGGTTACCGGGTCGGTATCGGCAGGAAATATCACCTGGAGCATTTTTACGAATCCTACCAGGAAGCCTGCATGGCTGCAAATTTCTCTGGCGGTGACCGGATTACGCATTTCGAGGATATCCAGCTCTACAAACCGGAGCCGGAACCTTATCCCTACGCCAGGGAAGAGATGCTTCTGCATAAATTTATGCTGGGGGATCTCCAGGGAGCTCTGGCGCTGTTTGAGGACCTTTATACCTGGCTCTCTTTAAATTACCGAAACGATCATCAACGGATCAAGTCAAAGCTGATCGAGCTTTTTATTCTAACCCGGCGGGCGGTTCCCGCTACCGGCGCCAGGTCCGAAGAAAACGATTTTCTGCATCATCTTTTGAAGACCGATAATATCTTTGAAATTAAAATTGAATACGTTAACTACTTAAAAAGCACCGTGACGCAACTACAAGAATGCCGGAAAAAGGAGCTAAACGGACTTACTCTAAAAGCGACGCAGTATATCGAAGAAAACTACTGTAACAACATTACCCTGGATGATGTAGCCAGACATGTTAATATGAGCTATCATTATTTTAGCAAATTTTTCAAAGAGTCAACCGGTATAAATTTCATGGACTACCTTACCGATCTGAGAATGAAGAGGGCTAAGGAATTTTTAACGGAGACCGGCTTGAGTATCAAGGCGGTCAGTTATGAAACCGGCTATAGCGATCCTAATTATTTCAGTAAGATTTTTAAGAAGCATACCGGGTTGACCCCGACCGAGTACCGCCATAATGCGGTGAGGTGATCTTAAGATTATGAAGCAAAAAGAAAAGGTCAGGTTGTTCGTAATTGTTTTATTGCTACTGTTATTGCTAGTTCTTGTTGGCAAAACAGTGGCAACGATATATGCCCTGCACTTTCCCAGGGATGCCCAGGGCTCTTCAAAAGAGCAAAACAGTCTTGTCCGGATCGGATTCTCCCTGGGAACGCTTAAAGAAGAACGCTGGCTTCGAGATCGGGATATAGTGATGGCCAAGGTCCAGGAGATGGGAGGCGAGATTATAGTTTTGAATGCTAACAATAGCGACCGGGATCAGCTGGCACAGGTTAACTACCTGCTGGAGCAGAAGATAGATGTATTGATTCTTGTCCCCAACGATCTGCATAAAGCAGCCGCTGCGGTTGAGCTGGCCAAAAAGCAGGGCGTCAAGGTGATCTCTTATGACCGTCTTGTATTTAATGCCGATGTTGATCTCTATATCTCTTTTGATAACGAAAAAGTAGGTGAGTTCATGGCTTCGGCCGTGCTCCAGGAGGTGCCGCAAGGTAATATATTGATCATAAACGGAGCGACCAGTGATCATAATACAACTCAGATCAAAACAGGCTACGATCGGGTCCTGTCTGAAAGTATCGCCGCCGGCCGGATTAAAATTATTGACGAACAGTGGGCCCCCAACTGGATGAAAGAATATGCTTTTTCAATCGCCGATCAGTTTCTTCAGCAAAATAAGCAGATCGATGCGGTTATTTGCGGCAATGACAGCCTGGCCGAGGGAGTTATTGAAGCGCTCTCCCAGCACCGGCTGGCGGGACAGGCCGTGGTAACCGGGCAGGATGCCGATCTGGCCGCCTGCCAGAGGGTGGTAGAAGGGACCCAGCTGATGACTGTTTATAAGCCTATTGAAAAACTTGCCGATGCGGCGGCGAGAGTAGCGATACAGCTGGCCAGGGGAGAAGAACCATGTCCGGTGAGTCGAAAAATCCACAACGGCTTCAAGGATGTTCCTTTTTATGTCCTCGAGCCTGTTGCTGTTTACAAGGAAAACATGGATGACACGATTATCAGAGACCGGTTCCACCTGGCAGACGAAGTTTACATAAATATGCCGTAACAAAAGAGAGTAATAATTGTTTTTGCTCACCTGCTTTTCGAAGAACAGTTGAGATCGCCGGGCCGTTTCCAGGGCAGATAGATTTTTTTGTGCTTAAATAATTACCCTTTTAAATTTTTAGAAGGGTAACCCGGTAAAAATCAAAAGAAGATCTTAAGATGATACAGAGGTAAAACAACTAAATCTTAAGAACAGTTTTATTGTATAACCATACAAAAAAAATCATACAGAATAAAGGGATATTGAGATCGCGAAAACTGTAAAGGAGGCGAATGATTAGAGGTAACCCTAAGGCACTTTTCCGAGGAAGGTTTCAAGGTCAGGTCAACTTACCCTTTCAGTTTCTTTACGTTGTTTGATGATTAGTGACAATAAGGAGGCGTACCTGTAATGAAGAGATCACCGGTTTGGTTAATTCTCTTAGTGGTTAGCCTGTTGATGGCAGCTACTTTTTTAGTAGGTTGCAACCCGGAAGAAGGCGGAGATGACAAGGTCACCGGTTCTGTAGGGATTGTTCTTCCGACAAAAGAGGAGCCGAGATGGATTCAGGATGAAACCCGCTTTAATGATCTGCTCACGGAAGCCGGTTACGAGGTAGAGATCCTCTTCAGCGAAGGGGATTCAGCCAAAGAAAAAGAAAACGTGGAGTCTTTGATTACCAAGGGGATAGAAGTTCTAATTATCTGCCCGCATGATGCCAGCGCCGCCGCCGCTGCGGCAGAGACAGCCAGGGAGGCCGGGGTTAAGGTAATCGCTTATGACCGGCTGATTCTTGATACGGAGGCAGTTGATTACTATGTCACCTTTGACAGTATTGCCGTAGGCGAAGCCCAGGGCCAGTACCTGGTTGATAAAGCCGAGGGCAGCGGCAATCCGCTTTACCTGTATGCCGGTGGCGCTTTTGACAACAATGCTTTTCTCTTTTTCGAAGGCGCCTGGAACGTCCTGCAGCCGAAGATTGCCGACGGTACTTTTGTAATCAAAAATTCAAGCGAAGCGGTAGCACTACAGGATAAAGCTACCCTTACCCGTGACGAAATGGGCAAGATTATCGGCCAGGTTACCACCAACTGGGATTTTGGCGATGCCAAGAGTCTCGCTGAAGCCCACCTTACCGCGGCCTCTGCCGCTGACAAGGGCGATGTATTCATTCTTGCTCCAAATGACGGCACTGCGCGGGCCATAGCGGACGCATTTGCTGCCGACAAAGATATCACCAGCTACGTAATTACCGGTCAGGATGCCGAGAAAGCTTCGATTCAGTATATCATCGACGGTAAGCAATCGATGACCGTATTGAAGGATGTGCGTACCCTGGTTAAAGACGCCATCGAGGCGGCTATTGCTTTCTTGGAAGGTAAAACTCCCGGGGCAACTACCGCCTACAATAACGGGGTTATCGATGTGCCGGCCGAGCCGTCCGAAGTTATAACCGTGGATGCAGACAATGTCAAAGAGGTGATTATCGATTCTGGTTACTGGGATGCAAAAGATTTTACCGGGTTGGAGTAAGAAAATAATGAGCGGGTGAACGCTGGAGGGAATAGTGATGGATTAATCCATCACTATTCCCTGTATAATTTTTAAGAAGGAATAGTTTAACTAGCCGGAAGAAAATTCATATTTTAAACCAGATCATCACTGTTTTTATCTGGGAGAAGGAGTAATTTCTATGGCAGAGACTACGCCTGTCGTCGAAATGCGGAATATCAAAAAAAACTTCGGCGGTGTCCAGGCATTACGGGGAGTCGATTTGGTCCTGCACAAAAATGAAGTGCTGGGATTGGTTGGAGACAACGCCGCCGGTAAATCTACTTTGATGAAGGTTCTTAGCGGGGCGTATATTCCTGATGAAGGAGAGATCTTCATCGAAGGAAGTAAGGTAAATATTACCAGCCCCATGCGCGCACGTCAGCTCGGCATCGAAATGGTCTACCAGGATCTGGCCCTGGCCGATAACCTCGACGTGACGGCTAATGTCTTTCTGGGGCGCGAATTACTGAGTAGAAAATTTGGACCGATTAGCGTTCTAGACAAACATACTATGGAGCAAGAGACTAAACGCTTACTGGATCGCCTTAAAATTGACATCCCTTCCGTCCGCGCCAATGTCGAGAGGTTATCCGGCGGCCAGCGCCAGGCTATCGCCATTGCCCGGGCGACGGCTTTTGACACCAAGGTGACAATTATGGATGAGCCTACGGCGGCACTAAGCGTGGCGGCCAGCGGCATGGTGCTCGACCTGGTCCGTGAACTGAAAGCGCAGGGCAATTCAATTATTATCATCAGTCATCGTCTTGAAGATATCTACGAGGTAAGCGATCGCCTGATCGTTTTGCGCCAAGGACGCAAGGTTCGTGAATGCCCGGTGATCGGTGAACTGGATGAGTTCCGCGAGCAGGTAGTAGCCTATATCATCGGCGCCCGCGATGATTTTGCCGAGAGCCGGCTGGGGAGGAGTTAGCCAATGCCGTCAACCCAATTGGATAAACCTAAAATTGAACATTCCACGAATATCATGGAGTTGTTACAAGAAAACATTCGTGAATTTGGCATGTATATTGCGTTATTCGTTATTATAGCCTTTTTCGCCATTGCTACGGATGGTGTTTTTATCTCTTCAAGAAACATCAGCAACCTGATTAATCAGACCGGTTATATTGCTGTACTGGCGGTCGGCATGACCCTAGTGATCATCATCCGGCATATCGATCTCTCGGTAGGTTTTCTAGCCGGTTTTCTTGGGGCAATGGCAGCGATTGCCATAGTATTCTGGCATCTCCCCGTCTATATTGTAATCCCGCTTATATTAGGATTCGGGCTTCTGGCAGGCCTTCTCACTGGTTTTCTGGTAGCCCAGATGAAAATTCCGGCCTTTGTAGCTACGCTGGCCGGATGGCTCGGTTACAGGGGGGCGCTGCAGCTGGCCACTGTAAAAACGGGAACAATTATTATTCCCAACAAAACGTTTAATGCAATCGGCAACGGTTTTATTCCGGACATACCTGTTACCGGCATATTACCTGGAGTACATAAGGCAACACTTCTTCTTGGGATCATCATTACCATAGCTTACCTTGCCCGGTCGATCCAGGACCGTAGAAAAACCCTGGCTTATGATTTCAAGGTAACGCCCTTAAATTTCTTCATTTTTCAATTGGTATTTACCTCGGCTATTATTTTGGGGATTACCTGGATCCTCGCGGGGTATCGAGGCCTCTCCTGGACAGCGGTGGTGATCCTGTTTATATTTTTACTGTATAACTTTATCACCACACAGACGAAGTTGGGCCGTCATATTTATGCCGTGGGCGGGAACCCGGAAGCGGCCCAGTTAAGCGGGATCAGCGTTAAGAAGATAACCTTTGTGGTTTTCGGCTCCATGGGCATGCTGGCTGCGCTGTCGGGGATATTGTTTGCTTCTCGCTTGCAGTCTGCAACTACTCAGGCCGGGACCTTGTTTGAACTGGACGCCATTGCGGCAGCTTTTGTCGGCGGGGTATCGGCATCCGGCGGCGTGGGTAAGGTTTCAGGATCTATCATCGGCGCGCTGGTGATGGCCTCGCTGACTAATGGCATGAACCTCATGGGCGTCGATATATCGTTCCAGTATATTGTCCGAGCCTGCGTGCTGGCGGTTGCAGTGATCTTTGATGTGACCACTCGCAATAGGGCGAACTAAATGTCAAAAAAGGAAACGGAGACAAATCGAGGAATGCAGAATGGGCGAAAAAGTGAGAAAGAGAAGATGTTGGCGGGAGAACTGTACCTGGCGGCTGATGCAGAATTGACCGGGGAAAGAGATCTCGCCCGAAAGCTACTCTGGGCCTACAACCAGAGTAGGCCGGGCAACATGGAAAAGAGAAATGAAATCTTGAAGCGGCTAATTAAGGCCAGGGGGGCGGTCTATATCGAGCCGCCCTTTTACTGTGATTATGGATACAATATCGAAGTTGGAGAAAACTTTTACGCCAATTTCAACTGTGTTATTCTCGATGTAAATTCAGTGAGGATCGGGGATAATGTGCTGCTGGGGCCCAATGTACAGATTTATACCGCCACGCATCCGCTGGATCCCGCCGAAAGGCTGACCAGAAGAGAGATGGCCAAACCGGTAGTGATCGGGGACAACGTTTGGATTGGTGGCGGGGCGATTATCTGCCCCGGGGTGCGGATCGGTGCTCATTCGACGATTGGTCCGGGGAGCGTGGTTACCGGGGATATTCCCGCTTATGTCTTCGCTGCGGGCAATCCCTGTAAAGTAATCCGGATGTTATGATCTGTTCCAGCATCGGTGATTTTAGCCCTGGATAAAATGCTTTTGCGAAAGAAGGATCTTTCTCATGAAGAAACGCTTGAATATAGGCTTGATCGGCTACCGGTTCATGGGCAAGGCACACAGCAATGCTTTACGCACTATCCCGATGTTCTTTGATCTGCCGGTAGAGCCTGTCTTGAAAGTAATCTGTGGCCTCAAGGATGATGTAGCCGCTGCTGCCCAAATGTATGGCTGGCAACGTTATGTCCATGATTGGAACGAGGTAGTCGCCGATCCAGAAATTGATATCGTGGCCATCGCTTCGCCGGGCTATACCCACGCAAAAATAGCTGTCGCCGCCGCGGCCAACGGCAAACATATATTTTGTGAGAAACCACTGGGGATGAGCTCTGACGAAGCCGGGGTAATGTATGAAGCGGCACGGAAAAACAAGGTCAAGCACATGGTTAATTTCAATTACCGGCGCATCCCCGCCGTGTTGCTGGCCCGCAAGCTGGTCCAGGATGGCCGGCTGGGGAGGATCTATCATTTCAAGGCCTCGTACCAGCAGGATTGGGCCGCCGATCCTGCCGTGCCCTATCTTTGGAGATTTGATCAGAGGCTGGCCGGAGCTGGTTCCGTGGCCGACAAGGGCTCGCATATCATTGACCTGGCCCGTTTCCTAGTTGGGGAGATGATCGCGGTTGCCGGTATGAGCGATATATTTATCAAGGAGAGGGCCTCCCTCGGCAATGCGCAGCTAAAAGAAGAGGTGACGACAGATGACGCAGCGCTGTTCGTGGCCAGGTTTGCCAACGGGGCCCTGGGCACATTTCAAACTTCTCGTATCGCCACCGGCTACAAGAATGCCTTGCAGTTTGAGATTGGCGGCAGTAAAGGCTGCCTGCGCTTCAACCTGGAGAGGTTAAACGAGCTTGAAGCCTATTTCGCGGATGAAGAGAGCAGCACACAGGGATTCCGCAGGATTCTGGTGACCGGGCCCGAGCACGAGTATATGGACAGGTGGTGGCCGCCCGGCCATATTATCGGCTGGGAACATGCCTTCAGCCATCAGTACTACGAATTTATCAAGGCTATCGTGGAAGATTACCTGCCGCAGCCAAATTTTTACGATGGCCTGATCAATCAGCAGGTCATCGAGGCTGTGGAGAGAGCTGCTCAAGAGAAAACCTGGGTTACAATATAAATACCGTTAGGGTTAAAAGTTGATCATTAATCTTAGACCGCAACCGTTATGGTAGGGAGGAGCATAAACCATGAAGGCATAATTTGCTTGACCCTGTCACCTGTAAATATCTGTTTTCTTCGGCGGTTTTTTGGAGAGCATGGCCTTCAAGAATTGATAAAGCCCTTTGACCGTCTTTCCGTTGAAAGCCATGAGCAGGCTGAAGGTGGCCTCATCTGTCACCGCGCCGTTGGTCATGGTAAAAAAATTACGCACGGGCAAGGAGAGAGCCCCCTCGCGGATCATTTTCTTTTCAAAATCCGGGGCGTTCTTAGGCAAAACCATCGGTGAGAACCGGGCCACAGCCCACCGGAAAATCTTTCCGAAAGTGCTTACGCCCAGGTCGCGGACGGTACTGTTCAGGTCCAGCTCTCCTTTTTTAAGGGGCTTCTCGGGCGCTATTTTTCTGCCTAAAAGCGCTTCGAACTGCTCTAGAGGGATCTCTTCTGCATCTGTAAGGGAATAGTAGACCGGCGCGTCCTTTTTATAATCGGGCATTTCAACGGCAGCGGCCTTCACCTGGACCGTGGCCCGCAGCAGGATATCTCTGGACGAGGAGCCGACCAGAATTTCGAAATCGCCGCTTTCCACGCACCAGTCCCCGGTCCGGACATTATAAAACGCAAACGCATCCCTGTTTAAATCGAGGGTTACCGTTTTTGTTTCGCCTTTTTTCAGAAATACCTTTTGAAAAGCGCGCAGCTCTTTTTCAGGGACAAAATTTGTTGCGCTGAGATCCCGCACGTAGAGCTGGGCCACCTCGGCGCCGTCACAATCGCCGCTATTCTTAATCTTAAAGCTAACGGTAAGGGTTTCGTCTTCCGCGATCGCCGGGGCGCTTATTTTCAGATCGGAGTAGGTGAAGCTAGTGTAAGAGAGGCCGAAACCGAAGGGGAAAAGCACCTCTTTTTGAGCGGTATCGTAATAGCGGTACCCGATAAAGATGCTTTCCCGGTAATGAACTCTCCGGGGGCCCATCCCGAAATATTTAGCGGCCAGGCAGTCTTGAAGCTGCCGCGGAAAGGTCTCGGCCAGCTTGCCGGAGGGGTTAACCCGGCCGAAAATAAGATCGGCGGCCGCTTCCCCGACGGCCTCTCCACCCAGGTAGAGATTGAGAACAGCGCTGGCCTGATCCAGCCAGGGCATCTCCACCGGGGCGCCGCCGCTGAGAACGACGATAAGATGGTCGGAGACCTTGGCCAGGGCGTCGATCAGGGCATTGTGCCCCCGGGGCAAGCAGAGGTGGGTGCGATCAAAACCTTCAGATTCGTATTCATCGGTCAGGCCGGCGAAAAGAAGGATAGAGCTCTTTCCCCGGGCGATCTCTACCGCCTGCGTGATCTTTTCTGCGGAGTATCCATCGCCTTTCATGTTATAGCCTGGTGCATAAGCGTAGGCGATATTTTGCGAGTCCAGGTAATCACAGAAGCTAACCAGCCTTTTCGGGTTTACCCTGCTGCTGCCGCAGCCCTGGTAACGGGGCGCCTTGGCCAGGCGGCCGATCACGGCAAAGTCTGAATCGGGGCTCAGCGGTAGGATATTATCCCGATTTTTCAGCAAAACGGCACCGCTGGCCGCCGCCTTTCGGGCTAGAAGATGATGATTGTCATAATCTGCCTTAAAAGAGGCCGCTTTCTCTTTTGTCCGGGCACATTTAAAAACAAATCGAAGAATTCGCTTAACGGCCTGGTCCAGATATTTAATCTCCAGCTTGCCTGATTCGACCGCCTCCACGATCTGCCGGTCGAAGATGCCGTTGGAAGAGGGCATCTCCAGGTCGAGCCCAGCCTGCAGCCCCTTGACCCGATCGTTTACCGCGCCCCAGTCTGAGATGACAATCCCCTGAAAGCCCCATTCTTCCCTTAAGATAGCCCACAGTAATGCCCGGTGTTCGCCGGCATAGACCCCGTTGACCCGGTTGTAGCTGCACATGATCGTCTCAGGGTAGGCCTCTTTTACGGCTATCTCAAAAGCTTTTAGGTAGATCTCCCTAAGAGCCCTTTCATCGACCTCGGCGCTGATCGTTAACCGGCGGTACTCTTGAGAATTAACTGCGTAATGTTTTAACGATGTGGCGATGCCCTTTTTCTGAACCCCGCGGATATAGGCTGCAGCCAGCTTTCCGGCCAGGTAGGGGTCTTCGCTAAAATACTCAAAGTTGCGTCCGCAGAGGGGCGTCCTCTTCATATTTACTCCCGGGCCCAGCAATACTTGGACATCTTGCTCCAGGCATTCTTCGGCGATGGCTGCGCCGACCTCTTCTACCAGGAGGGGATCCCAGGTGCTGGCTAAGGTTACCGCGGGGGGAAAGCAGGTCGCCGGGAAGCTTTCTTTGAACATGCCTTTACTTTCTGCGTTCTCTTTGCGCAGGCCGTGCGGCCCGTCGGAGAGCGTTACCGCGGGAATCTGCAATCTTTTGATGGGCGTGGTCTCCCAGTTACTTATGCCCGAGCATAAGGCAGCCTTCTCTTCCAGGGTAAGCTGGGCAATGATACTTTCAATCTCGTGCATTGTAGCCCTCCTTATGGGGCTCTTTGTTTATTTACCCAGATAATAGCAAAGCACTGCCCTGTCTGTCAATGTTTGGCTGACACTGGGGGGATAGAGAGATCACCGGTGATCTCTTTGAAGCTCCTTCCCAAAGGGGTAAGCTTTAAGCTAAAATATAATTATAATTAGATAGGCTAGGTAATTATTTTACCGGGAGGGATTAATCCTGTGAATGAAACATCTCTTTACTACGATCCATGACTGTACGCTGGCTATGAGCAACATGAGAACTATATCCCTTATGCCGCCGCTGTCTTTGGCTATAAGGCGCCGAAGGTTTTACCGTTCTGGTTGTTCTGGTTAGAGTTTTTGTCTGCCAACAAGGAAAGAGATGGCCCAAAACCAAGATTTTATGATATTGGGAGGCTGTCAAATGATTGAACAGTCGCGAAAGTTACTTCAGAAATACTTTGGCTATTCATCCTTCAAAGCGGGACAGGCCAAGGTGATCGGTGCTCTTTTAGAGGGTAGCGATACACTGGCGATTATGCCTACTGGTGCTGGAAAATCGGTCTGCTACCAGTTGCCTTCGCTGATCTATCCTGGAGTGACGCTGGTGGTATCACCCCTCATCGCCTTGATGAAGGACCAGGTTGATGGAATGAGCGCTTCCGGTGTTCCGGCGACCTTTATCAACAGTTCGCTGCCCGGCGCTGAGGTTTCTCGAAGGCTAAAACAGGCCGGCCAGGGAGAATTTAAGCTGGTTTATGTAGCCCCGGAGCGCCTGGAGATGCCCGATTTTCAAGAGATGGCCCGCTCGGTGGAGATCTCGCTTGTAGCAGTTGACGAAGCGCATTGTATTTCGCAGTGGGGCCATGATTTCAGGCCGAGCTACAGAAAGATTGCCGGGTTTATCCAGAGCCTGCCTCAAAGGCCGGTACTGGGTGCTTTTACCGCTACCGCCACCCGGGAGATCCGTGGGGATATTGTCAAATTTCTCGATCTTCGGGAACCGCATGTTTTTGTTAGCGGGTTTGACCGGGAGAATCTCTATTTTGAGGTAATTCGCGGGGTCAATAAAAAGGATTTTGTTCTTGATTATGTTCGGAGTAACAGAGAGCAACCCGGTATTATATACGCGGCCACCCGCCGCGAGGTGGATTCTGTTTACGAGCTTCTGCGGGGCCGGGGCTATCTCTGTGGTAGGTATCATGCTGGAATGAGAGCGAAAGAGCGGGAGGCAAGCCAGGAGGCGTTTATTCACGATCAGGTTACAGTGATGGTAGCCACTAACGCATTTGGCATGGGGATAGATAAATCCAATGTTCGCTATGTTCTTCATTACAATATGCCGAAAAATATCGAGGCCTATTACCAGGAGGCGGGGCGGGCGGGGCGCGATGGCGAACCCGGAGAATGTATCTTACTGTTTGGGGTTCAAGATATCCTGCTGCAAAAATATCTGATTAACGAAACCGTCTATGCCCCGAATAGAAAAGCCAACGAATACCAGAAGCTACAGCAGATGATCGATTATTGCTATACAACTAACTGTTTGCGCCGCTATATCCTGGAGTATTTTGGAGAGCAAGAGATACCGGCAGAGTGCAACCGTTGTGGCAACTGCAGTGGTGATTCTGAGCTGGTTGATATCACCGTGGAGGCGCAGATGGTGCTTTCTTGCGTGGTGCGGGTAAAAGAGCGTTACGGAGCCGGCATGATTGCCGATATATTAAAGGGATCTAAGAACAAAAGGTTGTTACGACTGGGTTTTAACAGGCTTTCCACGTACGGTTTAATGAACAGCTATACCATACCGCAGATTAAAGAGCTGATTAACCTGCTTGTTGCTGAAGGCTACCTCGCACTTGCCGGGGGAGAATACCCCGTCGTGAAGTTAGGGCCAAAAGGGGTAAGGCTGCTTAAGGAAGGCGGGGTGGTATGGCAACGGCGCCGCAAGAAAAAAAAGGTACCGCCATCCGATGCGCTCTTTGAGAAAATGCGCCTGTTGCGTAAAGAGATCGCTGCACGCGAAGGGATCCCGCCTTATATCATTTTCTCCGACAGCACCCTGCGCGAATTAACTGAGAAGCTTCCTCAGGACAGAGAGGCCATGCTTCAGGTAAAGGGGGTCGGCCAGGTAAAAATGGAAAGATTTGGCGAAGACTTTCTGCAGCTAATCAAAGATCATCTGGGCTGAAAAGGTGACAGGGGGACGGTTCTCCTGTCACCTATTTTGTAGCAAGATTGGCTTTCGCGCCTCATCTCATGGCTACGGGATACCATGCCTGGATGACCGATTCTCTTTTGCTCGGGCTTCTACAGCTTGGTTTCGTCAGTCTAGATACCCTGGTACCTTTTTGTTTTACCCCCTGAACAAGGCCAGGATTTCACCGGCCTTGTTCCGGTTATCTCCCTGGCAGCTGATGAACCGTCGTACTTTAAAAGAGGTGATCTGCGCGCCCCGGTAGATCTGCCGGACAAAAGCGGTATCATGATTGGAGAGTAAAACCGGGATCCCCTCTTCGGCCAGCTTACCGGCCATTTCCGCCAGTTTTTGTTGCTCTTTTAAACCAAAACCACCGCTGCTGTATTCCGTAAAATTGGCGGTTCCGGAAAGGGGGACGTAGGGTGGGTCGCAGTAGACCGCATCCCCGGGCTTCGCTTTAGCCATGGTATTACGGAAATCCCGGCAGGCAAAGGTGGCCTTTTGGGCTTTCCGGGCGAAATATAGCATCTCTTTTTCGGGGAAGTAGGGCTTTACATACCTTCCAAACGGGGTGTTAAATTCTCCCGAAGAATTATAACGGCACAGACCGTTATAGCCGTGACGGTTCAGGTAGAGAAAGAGGGCCGCTTTCTGTTTCTTGTTTCCGGTCCGGTTGAATTCAGAACGGAAGCGGTAATATTCTTCTTCACGGTTTGATGCGGGGGTGAAATAATCGCGGCAATATTTTACAAAGGTTTCACCCTCTTCTTTCAGGACCTGGAAGAGGTTGATGAGATCGGCGTTGTTATCACAAAGAAGGTAGCCGGGATAATCGAGATTAAGGAATACAGCTCCCGAACCGACAAAAGGTTCCACCAGCCTATGACCCGGTGGTAATTGTTCCCTGATACGGTGGACAATTCGATATTTACCCCCGGCCCACTTTAAAAAAGGTTTCAATCCGGTTCCCTCCAAACTCAAGTTTTCTACCAACATGGCAAATAATCCTTCCGGGTTTTCCGAAAATAGACCTGTTTGCCTGAAGAAGAACCGCCGGTCGGCTAACTACTAGCGTCGGATAGAGATTCCCTGCTTGCTCATTATAAATACAAAGAAGTAAAAATAAGTTGTCAAATTTAAATTAAACCTGGCGATTTTTAATATTTAAGCAGGAGGTTTAGAAATATTTTAGAATATTAAAAGTAACAACAAGAAAAGATGGTTTGTTGATTTCGCTGGGGTCCTGATTAAAAAGCCGAGGAAATTGATAGGGGAGCTGATATGATTCTAAGATTACTGGCTCAAGAAAAAATTACGGCAAAAGATATTGTTTTACATGGACATACTGGTTATTGCCACGGATGCAGCAGGTGTGTTTACCCGGCATGTAGCTTTAGGGAAGGGTGCTCCTGAAATGATGGAAAGAATAGAGTTGGAAAAAGCCAGGCAGTTAATTAAGGAAAGAAGTAGTATCCCCGGGATCGAAAAGGTTGGTTTGCTGGAGGCACATGGAAGGGTGCTGGCAGAAGATATATCTGCCCCCATAGACCAGCCTCCGTTTAACCGTTCACCGCTGGACGGATATGCGTTGATTGCCAAAGATACGAAAGGAGCGTCTCCCAGCTCACCGGTGAGCCTGGAAGTTATTGATACAATCTATGCCGGAGGGTATTCACGGAAAAAGGTAACCGGCGGTTCTGCAGTCCGCCTGATGACCGGGTCTCCAATACCAGATGGGGCCGACTGTGTCATCAGGCAGGAGGACACTCGGAAGGAAGAGGGCCGGGTCAAAATTTTAAAACAGCTTTCCCCGTGGGACAATTACTGCTTCAAGGGTGAAAATTTTAAAAAGGGGGATCTCGTCCTTAAAAAAAACCACCTGCTTAAAGCTGCCGAAGTTGGGGTATTGGCCGGGTTGGGTGTTGCCGAAGTACTGGTCTATCAAATACCAACTGCAGCCGTTATCAGTACCGGCGACGAACTGGTAGAGCCGGGAGTTAAGCTGGTGCCGGGTCAGGTCTATAACAGCAATTTTTATACTATTGCCTCTCGTTTAAAAGAGTGCGGCGTAAATGTGGTCTCTAACGGCATCCTTGGTGACGATAAGAGCATTATTGAAAGTACCATTACAGAAATAATAAACAAAGTGGATTTCATTATTACTACGGGAGGTGTGTCGGTAGGAGAGAAGGATCTAATGATGGAGATCATGGATAATCTGGGTGCGGAGAAGATTTTCTGGAGAATCAATCTCAAGCCCGGCTCACCTGTTCTTTTCAGTGTACTGGCGGATAAGCCGGTAATCAGTTTATCGGGTAATCCCCTGGCAGCTTCTGTTACCTTTGATCTGCTCCTTAGCCCCTTTTTAAAAGAGATTACCCGTAATAATTCGCTGGAGTTAAAAACCCTGCCAGCAGTATTGCAAAATGATTTTGATAAAGAAAGCCCAATCCGGAGAGCGCTTCGCGGACACTTCGTGCAGGATGAAAACGGAAAGGTATTCGTAAGAATAGTCGATCTAGAGCAATCTCCGGGCAATTTGAAAGTTGTTTTGGACAGCAATTGCTACATTGATATTGAAAAAGGTTGTTCCGGCTTAAAGCAGGGGGAACTGGTGCAAATAATCATTTAAAGAGCAGCCGGGCTTCTTCCGGCGAGGTTTGTCCATGGCCAGTTTGAATCATTATCTTAATGAATGACATCCAGGATTCTTTCTAAAAGTAGAGTGTCGTGATGTTTTCAACACGATTTGTGAGTATTGACATAATGGGGGTTTATTGATACAATTTCAAGTATTCGGAGGGTGCGTAGGGGGTGTTTTGGCGAAATTATGTCAGGTGGGTGGGACATAATGGATCTCAAATCTTATTAGGAGGGGTTAGGTTTGAAGCTAAAACGTCGTGAGTTTCTTAAGCTGGCGGGAGCGACGGGCGCCGGGCTGGCCCTGTCCCAGTTGGGCTTTAATGTGCGGTCGATCGAGGCGGCGTCAAAAGAGTGTAGAATACACGGCGCCAGTGAGTATACCTCGATATGCAATTTTTGCTCATGTGGATGTGGCATGATCTGCCATGTCAAAGACGGAAAACTGATTAATTTAGAAGGGGATCCGGACCATATTATTAATGAGGGAGCGCTCTGCAGTAAAGGGGCGGTCATGTACGAGGTACCCAATTCTGATCAGCGCGTTAAAACCCCGCTATATCGCGCCCCCGGCAGTGACCGGTGGGAAGAGATTAGCTGGGAAACAGCCATTGAGAAGATTGCTCAGAAAATTAAAGAGACCCGTGACGAAAATTGGATTGCTGAGGAAACGGTTGACGGTCAAACCTATGAAGTGCACCGCACCGATGCCATCGGTTTTGTCGGCGGTGCCCAGAACAACAACGAAGAATGTTATCTCTTTACCAAGATGGCCAGAGCACTGGGGGTAACATTTTTAGAACACCAGGCCCGGGTCTGACACAGCCCCACGGTCGCCAGTTTGGGGGCCTCATTCGGACGCGGTGCCATGACCAATCACTGGATTGATTTAAAGAATGCCAAGGTGTTCTTGATTGAAGGAAGTAATTGTGCCGAGAACCATCCCATGGCCATGAAATGGATTATGAAGGCGAAGGAAAAGGGCGCCATTATCATTCATGTCGATCCCCGCTACAATAGAACCTCAGAGGTAGCGGATATTTTTGTCCGCATCAGACCCGGAACCGATATCGCCTTTTTGAATTGTATTATCAACTACATCCTGGAAAAAGAACTCTATGACAAAGATTTCGTGCTCAACCAGACCAACGCACTCTTCATTACCAATGAAGAGTTTGGCTTCGAAAATGGTCTGTTCTCGGGTTATGATGCCTCTAAGCGCAGCTATGATAACAGCTCTTGGGGATATGCTTTGAATAACGAGGGAAAACCACTAAAGGCGAACAGCCTTGATGACCCGAGATGCGTGTTCAGTAAAGTCAAAGAATTTTTCAAGCGCTACGATTTTAATACTGTTACCGGAATTACCGGAGCCACCGAGGAAGAGATCAAACTGGTTGCAGACACCATGGTCAAGAACAAGCCGGGCACGATCCTGTATGCCCTGGGGATGACTCAGCATACTGTCGGCGTGCAGAACATCCGCTCCTTCGGGGTATTACAGCTTCTTCTGGGAAATGTGGGCAAACCCGGCAGCGGCATTAACGCCCTGCGCGGCGAGCCGAATGTGCAGGGTTCTACGGATATGGCCTGTCTGTTTGGCTATCTGCCGGGCTATTTATCGCCCCCGAATCATGATGTTGCCGATATCGATACCTGGACAAAGGGATCGGGCACTTTCCGCCGCACTTTCCTGGTAAACTTGTTAAAGGCCTGGTTCGGCGAGCATGCCACCCCGGACAATGAATTCTGCTTTAACCTGCTGCCCAAGAAGAACGGCAAGGTCAATTACTCTCTCTTCCAGATCTTTGAAACAGCGCTGGAAGGGAAAATGAAGTTTGCCTATTTCATGGGTCAGAATCCCCTGGTGACCAGCCCCAACCTGAGCGTGGTGCAGGAAGGGCTGTCAAACCTGGATATGCTCGTGGTGCAGGATCTTTTTGAGATTGAAACTGCGGCCTTCTGGGAGAAACGGGAAGGGGTCGATCCGAAGTCTATCGATACCGAGGTTATCTTCCTGCCGGCGGCCTCTTTCCTGGAAAGAGAAGGCTCTCTGACCAATTCCGGACGCATGGTGCAGTGGCGTTACACGGGTATCGAGCCGGTCGGCCAGTCGAAGCCCGATCTGCTGATTCTGGACCTGATCTTCAAAAAGGTGCGGGAGCTCTATGCCGGGTCTACGGCCAGGAAAGATGAAGCCATTATGAAGATCACCTGGGATTATGACTTCGATCATGACAGTCCGAAAGGACGGATTGCTTTTGCCGAAGAGGTGCTCAAGGAGATCAACGGGTACAATCTTGTTACCGGCGAACTGCTGAAGGGCATCGGTGAGCTTAAGGACGACGGTACCACCTCTTCCGGCAACTGGGTCTACTCCGGTGTCTTTGCTAATGACGTGAACAATTCCAAGAGAAGAGATAACGAGAACGATCCCGGCGGCCTGGGGATCTATCCGGGCTTTGCCTGGAGCTGGCCGGGGAATATGCACGTGCTCTATAACCGCGCCTCCTGCGACACTAGGGGCCGTCCCATAGATGATGAGAGAGCGGTGATCTGGTGGGATGAGCTGCAGGGCAAGTGGGCCGGATACGATACGCCGGATGTGCCCAATGTGAATGACGGACCGGATACGCCCAATGGACAGCGGCCTTTCAGAATGTCCGGCGAAGGTGTCGGCCGCCTATTGGCAGCAACCTACAAGGACCCCAATCCCGACTCAGATCTACCGCGGGATTCTTCTTCGACACCGGCAGACGGTCCTCTACCGGAATTTTATGAGCCGGTGGAAAGTCCAACCACCAATATATTGCACCCCGAAGTGGGATACAACCCCTGCGTGAAATATCCGCGCGTCGAATCAAAACAGCCTATCGGTAAAAGTGACGAGTTCCCTTACGTATTGTGCACATCAAGCATTGCCGAGCACTGGTGCGCGGGATCGGTCACCCGTAACATTCCCTGGCTGAATGAGATGTATCCGGAACCGATCATTGAATTATCAGAAGCTCTGGCCAAGAAGCTCGGGATTGGAACCGGGGACTGGGTCAAGGTTTGGTCGGCACGCGGTGAAGTAACAGTAAAAGCCTATGTCACCCCTCGTATGCAAACGATGCTGATTAACGGCAAAGAAGTAGAAGTAGTATGGATGCCCTACAACTGGGGCCACAAAGGCTTAAGCCGGAAACCAAGTACGAACTATCTGACTATTGACGCAGGCGATCCCAACACCTCGATTCAAGAAACAAAGGCCTGCCTGGTCGATATAGAAAGGGCCTAGAGCATCCGCCTGAAGGGTAGTTTTAGCCCTTAAACGGATATATGCTCCAATATCTTACTGACGGTGAAACGGACCAAATCTGGGGACAGGCCCCTAACCTTGGGACCTGTCCCCAGTTAGTCATAAGCAGAGGAGGTTCGAATTGGGCACTTTAGATGCAGCGATCAAAGACTGGGTAAATGAGCGCCCCTATCTTAAGGAGATTGCTCAGTTACATGAAATAATAACGACGATAGTCGAAGGAGATGTCGCGCCCGAGGTTGCCGGTGCTGATGCTAATTGGGGACGGACTGTAGACGAGTTTAAAAAGGGCATTCCAGTTTTAAGAGCGAACGAAATTAACGAGGCTATTATAGAAAATGCGGCCAACCTCCTGATTGAGATAATTGACGCGTTAACTGCAGCATCTTTGCCAGATAAAATCATCAGCTATTCTCAGCAAGCCCAAGCTATTTTTCATAAACGAACAGATCTGCCGGGCCAGCTTATTGAAGATGTGCTTGAGAACAACAGCATTCAAAATAATGCAGACCTGGAAGAGATTGACGAAGGGTTTATTGTATTTTTGGCTTGGAGCGCCCTCTCCGGTGCTTTGAAACCCCTGAAACAACAAGTAGCGGAGCTGCTGAATGATCATCAGTGGAGGAAAGGTTATTGCCCTGTTTGCGGCCAGCTTCCGGCTATGGGTCATCTGGTCCGCACGGAAAAAGGCCGGGAAAGGGACTTGGTCTGCGGGTGCTGTCAAATGAAGTGGCGCTACAGGCGGATCGGATGTCCCTATTGTGATAATAGTAAACAGGAACAATTAAAAATTATCGGGCTGGATGATGAACCGGATCTGCGTATCGATACATGTGAAAAATGTAAATGCTATCTAAAAACTTATACCGGCGAAGGCAAAGAACAGGTGGCACTGGCTGATTGGTCAACCTTGCACCTTGATCTAATTGCGAAGAAGCATGGCTTTAAACGAGTCGGTTACCAGAGGTACGAGGTTTAAAAAAGACTGATGATGATCTACCGTTTAACCCGCAAGCTTCAGTATCAATCTGTGATCATCGCCGGGGCACAAGGTATTTATTAGCAGAGCTGTAGGAACGTTGCTGGAGCTAGAATAATGAAAAAGATGGTAAGCCGGGGTAATTCAAGCCTGGTTACGCCAATTTATAATTTGCAGGTAGGATATTACGCGTATGACGGCGAAGATAAAAAACATAAAATAAGAATATACCGTGGTTTCCCGATAGTAGCTCCATATTGAGGGGGATTGGACGACTAGGTAGCCGGGTAACGTCAGATTTTATCCGGGTTGATGAGAACGAACACTCCGAGCCTTCACGCCTAAACATATGGATAGGCATGGCGGGTTGGCCGATAGGGTGTGGTGGTAAACTGCTACGCCTCCCATATTCGGAAAGGAGTGAAATCGACAATGATTCTAAAATGACCGGTTCACACTTTACACAAGCAGTGTTCCGGTTATTTTTTTCTCTGATAGAAAGTTCTAGTTTTTTGATTCTATTTTGATGGGTGGGGAGAGATTGGAACGGGGCAGGGGTAATACTTTTACCGTTATCGGGCTGGGAGTTCTGCTGGTGATTACCATTATTGTTTCCTTTCAGCTTGGGCGTTACCCGATTCCGGCCAAAGAGGTGCTGGGAATTTCGCTGTCAAGAATCTATCCCATCGAGCAATTCTGGACGGATCGCATGGAAATGGTTCTGCTCAATATACGTTTACCCCGTATCATTCTGGCTTGCCTGGTGGGTGGCTGTCTGTCAGCCGCGGGGACGGCCTATCAAGGTGTTTTTCAAAACCCGATGGCTGCTCCGGATATTTTAGGTGCATCTGCGGGCGCTGCTTTTGGTGCTGCCCTTGCTATTTTGAATTATGGAAGCAGCTTTACGATCACTGTCAGTGCTTTTTCCTTCAGCCTTTTAACGGTATCCCTGGTCTATTTTATCAGCAAGAGAGTAAAGGGTAAAAGTATACTGGGCTTAATCTTGTCGGGTATAGTTGTCGGTTCTCTTTTTTCCGCGGCGACATCGTTTATCAAATTGGTTGCTGATCCCACCGATCAGCTTCCTGCGATAACCTACTGGTTGATGGGCAGTTTGGCCGGAGCAAAGAGCGGTGATATTAAGTTTGCCATTATCCCTATGACTATTGGGCTTGTCCCTTTGCTTCTTTTGAGATGGCGGATGAATGTGCTGACCATGGGGGATGATGAGGCCAGGACGATGGGGATAAATGCCAACCAAATCAGGTTCATTGTTATTATCTGCTCTACCCTGACTACGGCGGCCAGTGTCTCGGTCAGCGGGATGATTGGCTGGGTAGGTTTGGTTATCCCCCATGTGGCCAGAAAAGTTGTCGGGAACAACTACAATCACCTGATGCCTGCCTCCATTTTATGCGGAGCCATTTTTCTGTTGCTGGTAGATAACGTATCCAGGAATCTTCTTACCACGGAGATTCCCCTGGGTATACTTACTGCTTTTATCGGTGCTCCCTTTTTTATCTATTTAATTACAAGGAGAGGGGAAGACTTTTGAGTATTGATGTGTCAAATCTAAGTTTCAGCTATGGAGAGAACCAGGTCCTCGATCAGGTTAGTTTTACGGCACAGGACAATCAACTGCTCTCTGTTTTAGGCCCTAACGGGGTAGGGAAAACTACTCTGTTCCGTTGTATCCTCGGCTTGCTCAAAGGTTACAAGGGTCAAATACTGGTCGATGAAATCGATATCGAGGGCCTGGGGATCGCGGAAATGGCGAAGCTGATAGCTTATATACCCCAATTTCATTATCCATCATTTAATTACAGCGTATTTGATATGGTGCTCATGGGAACTTCCGTTCACGTATCTACCCCTGGCAAAAAACAGAAAAGGCATGTCGAGGCAGCCCTGAAAAGGCTGGGGATCTATCATCTGAAAGACCGGGGGTTCACCAAGATAAGCGGTGGTGAGCGCCAGCTTGTCCTGCTGGCTCGTGCCCTAGTGCAGCAGGCCAAGGTTCTGGTAATGGACGAACCGACCTCTAACCTGGATTTTGGCAACCAGATTCGTGTGCTGATGGAGATAAAATCCCTGGCCAGGGAAGGCTATACCATTATCCAATCAACCCATAACCCCGACCAGGCATTCATGTTTTCAGATAAAGTGTTAGCCATGAAGGATGGTGAGGTTTTAGCCTGGGGCAGGCCGGCTGATATTTTTACAGAAGATCTGATTTACAATCTCTATGGTATGGAGGTTAAAATGGAGAGCCTTTATTACGATCAGGCAAGGGTATCTATTCCCAAGGGGATAGTGGAAAAGGATTCTATCTACCGGTTTTGCTCTTAATTCAAAAAGAAGGAGGAAAAGTCGATGAGAAGGAAAAAAATTTCGATAATAGCCCTTGTGGTCTGCTTGAGTTTTATTATGGTGTTAGCAGTGGGATGTGGCAACGATGCTTCAGGCGATTCTACTTCCACCGAACCGGAAACCGTAAACTTTACTGATTCCGCAGGACGTGAAGTTGAGGTTTCCGCTAAAATCACTAGGATTGTTCCCTCAGGCCCTATGGCTCAGATTGTACTTTTTTCCCTGGCCCCTGACTTGCTGGTCGGGCTTTCCGGCAAGTGGAACCCTGCTGCCGAGCAGTATCTGGATACCGAATACTATAATCTCCCGGTGCTGGGGCAGTTTTACGGAGGAAAGGGTGACTTGAACCTGGAGGAGATAGCCAATGTTAATCCTCAAGTCATTATTGACATTGGTGAACCGAAGTCCTCTATTGTTGAGGATATGGATGGCATTACCGAGCAGGTGGGTATACCTGCGGTCCATATCACGGCTACATTAGAGACGATGGGCGAAGCTTACAGAATGCTAGGTAAGCTCCTTGGCAAAGAAAAAGAAGCCGAGGTCCTGGCCAAGTACTGTGATGATGTTTACAGCAAAACCGAGGATATCATGGAAGAAGTAGGAGATAACGGGAAAGTAAACCTAATCTACTGCACCGGGGGCGATGGGCTTAACGTAATTGCCAAGACTTCTTTTCATGCAGAGATTATTGACCTGGTTAGCAACAACGTAGCAGTAGTGGAGGATGTTTCTAGCAAGGGCACGGGAAACCCGGTGGATATGGAACAGATTGTTCTGTGGGATCCCGAGGTCATCATTTTTGATCCGGATAGCATTTACAGCAGCGTGGCAGAGGATAAAGCCTGGCAGGAGCTTGCTGCCATTAAAAACGGCAGATTTTACGAAGTGCCCATGGGTCCCGACAACTGGATGGGCTTCCCCCCTTCTGTCAACCGCTACATGGGGATGATCTGGATTACCCAGCTGCTCTATCCGGACGAGGCTGGTTATGATGTTTACAAAGAAGCATCTAAATACTATGAGCTGTTCTATCACTGTAAACTGACAGAAGACCAGTATAAGAATCTGGTAGCCAATTCACTTTTAAAAGAAAATCCATAGCATTTAAGTACCCGCTTCGCTACTTGAGCAAAACCGCGTTTACGGGGCATCTAACCTTACCCCTTCTCCAAGTGAGGGTTTAACCACCTTAGCCTGGAGAAGGGGTTTAAAGTGATTATCTTAAATTTCTAGATTAAGGCCGTGCTGAAATACCGTTCAGCCCTGTCAGCCAATACGGTAGCTATAATTTTATCTTTCCCGTATTTTTTTGCTAACTGTACTGAAGCCCATACATTAGCACCGGAAGAGGTTCCGACCAGGAGTCCCTGTATTTTTGCCAAGTCTCGTGCTGTTTGTATGGCATCATCATCTGTAACTTCTACTACTTCATCTACAAGAGAGGTGTCTAATACCGGAGGAACAAAACCATCGCCAATACCCTGAATTTTATGCAGCCCGGGTTCATGTCCTAAAAGAGCTGAAACATTTTTAGGCTCCACGGCTACAACAATACTATGGGGGTTCTTTTCCTTTAAAAATTTACCTACCCCGCATAGGGTGCCGCCACTTCCCAATCCTGAAACAAATATATCTACCTTGCCCTCCAACTGGTCCCATATTTCCCTGGCAGTATCAAGATAATGGATCTGTGGATTGTCAGGATTTTCAAATTGCTGGGGGACGAAGATTGAAGAATCTGCCCTGGCTCTCTTCTCAACCTCCTCTACTGTGCCCATGATACTTTTTTCTGCTGGCGTAAGAATAAGCTCTGCCCCTAAGGCGGCAATGATCTTTTTTCTTTCTTCACTCATATTTTCAGGCATGACAATGACAACCCGGTAACCTTTTTGGACACCGGCAAGTGCAAGCCCTATGCCCGTATTACCTGATGTCGGCTCCATTATCGTCATCCCTGGTTTTAGCTTACCTTTTCTTTCCGCTTCTTCAATCATAAATTTTGCCACGCGATCCTTGATACTGCCTCCGGGGTTTAAAAATTCAGCCTTGGCAAATACATTGAAGCCTGTCATCTTTTTAAGGCTTACCAGGGGTGTATTGCCGATTAAATCCAATACTGTTTCAACAGCTTTCATCAGTTCATTTTCATCTCCTTACATTTATTATTACGCTGCTTTAAATATCCTGGTGTGTGGACAGAGACACCTGGTTTAATTTCAGTAGTTAAACCAGTAGTTAATATAATATTATGTGCCGGCAGCTCGTGTGCTTGCTTTGCAGCGGCAGTAAACTGTGGGACACCTTACCGGGTTTTTTTAAACGAGTTAATGCACCCGGTAAAATTAACCCTGGTTCTTCGTCCACAAGTGAATATTTCGATATATAAAGGGTTTCATCCTTCTTCATTCTTTAGAGCGGTGATGGCAGGGGATATGTTTTTTGCACCGGTGTGCCCCGGTCGAGATAGGGCACTCTAAGTTGGCAAAGATAGGCTCCGCCTGATTCAAAACAGGAGTAGTAGCGGCAAAAGGGTAGCCGGGATCATAATACCGAAGTTTTTAAAAAGTAAGGCTATCCAACAGGGCGTCGTCAATCGCGGCCAGGACAAATTATAACAAAACCGGCCACGTGCCGTAGCCGGTTACCATCCGTCTTGCCTTCCGCGGCTTTGAACATCCGCGAAGCGGTTGCAACTGTAAATTCTTTAAACTGTACGCCAATCTCATAGCGTCCCTAAGAGTCCTCGCTCACCCTGTAAACCTTCTCAAAAAAACAGGGGTGGCAGCTGTACAAACAGGGGTACCTTACTCCGGTGCATGACTTAAGCCGGGCGTGTTCCCGGTAGCGAAAAAAGTCGCATTTCGGACAGTTTTGGTGACGATCCGGGTAAACGGCGCCGCAGGCTGGACATTTTTTTTGGGCCATGCTTACTGCACCTTCTTTCCAAATTGGCTGGTTTGTTTCTACCAACTTACAGTTTAACCTGTTTGCTGGCAAAAATCAATAATTATTTTTAGCGTAAGCGAGTAGATTAATGTAAAGCAATATTTATACCGGGCATAATTGTCTCTAGAAGATTGCCAGTCTTTCATTCTTGCTAAAAAAGTGTTGTAAATTTTCTGTGTTTCCTCTTATGACACCCGGTTGGAAAAAATTTGCTGTTGCGTTCGTCCACCAGCTCTTTGTCAAATCCAACGTCATATTTATTGCTATTTGCCATTACTGTTCCTGGTACGACCCGGGTTTTTCCTTAAAAATAAGGTGCTCCATAATCAGCACTGCTAAAACCCCGACGACAAAACCGTTACCGAGGATAGGCCTTAAAATAACCGGAAATATGTTTACTATGCTATTAGGTAGAAAAGAGATAATAATGCTCAGCATGAGGGGGAGCCCCATCACCAGGCCGCTTTCAAAGCTGAATCCCTCTTTGGAATCTAGGGCCATGATTAATCCTGCAGCAAGCTGTGAGCACATAATGTACAAAAGAATACTTCCTACTACAACCTGGGGAATGGCTCCCATAAAGGCTATTACCGGCGGTAGAAAAGAGATGCCCAGCAATATTATGCCTGCTGGTATGAGGGTAAACCTTGAAGCACATCTTGTAGATACGATCACTCCGGGGCTCAAAGAGAAATTGACGGGACCGATAACACCCAGTAGCCCGGAGAGAAAATTGAGCATACCGGTCAGTGACAGGCCCCTGGTAACGCGTTTTGACATCTGCTCCGGGTTTAACAGGCCGCCGACAGAATAGATCGAACCCAAATCATTAATCGATAGGGCTAAAAAACAGACTAGGAAAGAGATGATTACTCCCGGTTCAAAGCTCAACCTGAAGTTCATGTTTTGGAAAAAACCGGCATTAATACCGGTACCGGCTTCTTTTATCACTACAAAGCTAGACGGGAAAAGTAAAACATATACTATAGTGCCGATAACAAGCGCCCACATGATCAATGTCGAATTCCAGAATCCGCCAACACGTCTGCTCACCCAAAATATACAGAGCACAAAAATAAGTGAAAAACAGAGATTCGGTAAGGCAAGCCCCGGTGCGGTGGAAGAGATAATCAGATCTAAAATCATGGGGGTGAGGGTAAAAGCAATTAGTATGAGAATGGTGGCTACAACCGGTGCCGTAAAGAGTTTCTTGAGGTAGTTAAACAAACCAGCGGCGCTCAAAAGAAAAAGAACAAGACCCCCGATGGCGATTGCGGTGTAGATAGCGCTTAGGCCACTGGCATGGCTGGCTGCGATGCCCACAAGAAGTATAGTGGCGGGACCGATGACAAGTGGCAGCCGGTGACCCCATAATAACTGAACCAAAAGGGAGATGCCTGTCACAAAAAATATCTTTTGAATGTAAACAATCTGGTCTGAAAGGCTGCTAAAATGTAAGCCGGCTACAATTTTACCAACGATAATCACAACGGGAACGATGATTGCAAACCACTGCAACCCTAAAAGTATTAATTCGGTCAAGGGTGGGATTTCGTCCAACCCGTATTTCAGTTTTATCGGATCCATATGTGCCTCCCCCAAAACTTAAACTATTCTCTAACATTTTATATGTTTCTTTCTCTATTTTCAAATTTAACTCCTTTTTGTGACAATCGGGGCCGGGCTAGCTTTGCTGTTTAATTCAGGTCTTGCCAACAATTATAAAATCCCCTGGTGCAACCCGAAGAAGACCGGTTGCACCAGGGGAATCGTAAAGACTACAGCTTTTATCTAGACTTTAATTTTCCCTTCCTTCATGGTTTTGGTAGCCTTAAAAACATTAAGCGGAAATTTATTGTAAATCTCTTCGAGCTTGGCCAGAAGCACCGGGTAACCGATCCCCTCCGCCAGCGCGAAAGGTCCGACCGGCGTTCCGCCGCCGTTGACCATGGCTAGATCAATCTGTCGGGGATCATCCACAACCCCTTCTTCCAGAAGTTTTGTTGCTTCGTTGACTTGCAGGGCGATCAAGTGATTGGGGTCATATTCAGTAGTAGCCTTTGACAGATCGATTTTAGGTCTTCCTGCGGACCAGTCATAGAATCCTTTACCTGTTTTCTTGCCCAGGTTTCCAGATTTTAAGTATGCTTCAAAGGCGGCAGAAGGTTTGTAATCTTCGGATAAGACTTGAGCAAAATAATTCAGCCCGTGTACGGCTATATCAATCCCCACATAATCGACCAGCTCAAAGGGCGCCATAGGCATGATCGGCTTGAAGGCGGCATCGAATTCCTCGGGGGTGGGGTGTCCCACTTCCAGAATTTTGGAAAGCAGCAGCAGCGTCGGCTCATTAACCCGGTTATAGATAAAACCGGGGGAGTCTTTCTGAACAATTACCGGCACCTTTCCTATTTTTTGAGCAATATCGTAGCCAACCTGAATAGATTCATCAGAGGTTTTCTCTCCCTTGATCACCTCGACCAGTTTCATTAAGACAGCGGGATTGAAGAAATGGTAGCCAATTACCTTATCTGCTCTTTTGGTGGCAGAAGCAATATCCGTAATGCTGATATTGGAGGTATTAGAGGCCAGGATAGCATGTTTGGGTGCATACTTATCCAGATCGGTAAAGACACTTTGTTTAAGTTCCAGCTTCTCAGGAACCGCTTCGATGATGAAATCGGCCTCTTTCACCGCTTCCTGAAGATCAACAGTGGTTGTAAGGCGGGCCAGCGCATCGTTGTATGCCTCGGGTGTTAACTTTCCTTTTTCCTTGAACTTATTAAAACTTGCCTTAATACTGGCTATGCCTTTATCTAGAAACTTCTGCTCGATGTCCCGCATAACCACGTCGTAATCGCCCAACAAAAAGGCGGCCGTGATACCGTGCCCCATATCCCCCGCACCGATCACGGCAATTTTTTTCACGTCTTCAGCTTTCATTTTCATTCTCCCTTTCTTATAATTTAATTGTATTTTTAATCAAGTAGGAAAGTAGATTCGGTAGCAATCTCCTACTTTACTCCTATTCTCTACCGAAATATATACTACATTCTGAATCATACCAATTTTCTCATATGCATGTCAATGGCTTATTTAAAAGTTCTAGTAAAATCCGCTGGGAAAAAGCAAAGTGACCAGTTAAAAGTTTGTTTTCCATGCTGGTATAAGCCATCTTACGTATTTTTAATTTCTACGGAAAACAGCAGTAGATAGCTCCTCGCTATTCTTAGATTATGTCTCATAGCCTTCCAATAGACGGGTTTTTTTAACCATTTTCCCCAATCACAATAGTGCCTTCGACCGCATCGGTATTCAGGGAATGGTCGGAGAACCTGAAAAGAAAATTTAGGACTGCTTTCAATTGGGAATCTTGCGCTGTGGTATTAATGTGAAAGCGCTTTGGCTTCAGGCGGTTTTACTATCTCATGCTCAGGAAAGTAGCTGAAAAGAAGCGCGCCGAGTAGGGTTAATCCGCCAGCCAAGGGTCCGGTTAGTTGAATTCCTAAGGGGTTGCCATAGAATTGAAGCAGGGCTCCGGAGAGCAAGGTCGAGAGCCCGAGATTCAATTTTAAGATCAAGCCCTGCGCGCCGAAATACATCGCTTCACGTTGCTGTCCGCTGATCTTCTTCTCTAGGTCAGAGACGGCGGCGACAATGGCATCCGGGATTACCAGCAACCCGGAAACGGCAAATCCACAGATTCCTAAAAGTATAAACCAGAGAGCATCCGGCGATATTCCGCCGGGTGGGCTCTTTAAAAAATAGATCCAGGGCAGGGTTAATCCGAAAACAAGCATTGAACTAAGCATGCTCTTTTTAAGACCATGCTTTTTGGCGAGCCAGTTAATCAAGGGGAAAAAGAGGGCCGCTGTGCCCAGGGCAGCAAAATATAAGGAGATCGACTCTTCCGGCTGACCGAGGAGCTCAGTTACATAAAGGGTCATGTTAATCGTGATCATATTAAACGCGAACCAGAAGGCGTTGATGCCAACAAGGTAGATCACGAAGGCCTTGTTGCGGAAGGTGGTTACAACTGCTTCGATCAAGCCTAGCGTAGCCGGCTCTGCGCTAGAGTATTCTTTTTCTCGGATAAATACCGGAAGATAGAGAAAAACAAGGCCGATTAGGCCCATGGCCCAGACCATGCCGTGAAATCCTAAGACCTCAATAAGCAGGCCGGCGCCGAGCAAGGCGATTCCGCCGCCGATTAAGCTAAAAATAGCTTTATAGGTAGAGAGGTCTACGCGATCGCGTGTGTTGCGGCTTAACTCGGGCAACAGCGCCAGGTAGGGGCAGACATAAGCGGTAAAAAGCAGGAAGTAAAGGCCCAACATGACTACCAGATAAACGATATTCCAGGGAGACTCTTTGGGCACGACCGGGTAAAAAAGAACGATAAAGACAGCGGCATAAAAAACCCCGCTAATCGCCATAAAGGGGATTCTCCGGCCCCATTTACTGCTATAATTATCTGACCAGCGGGCGATTAAGGGGTCTGCGACGGCGTCGACGATACGGCCAAAAAAGAGAACCGCGCTGAAAATAAGAGGCGCCATCAGGGTTTTTCCGTTGGGAAGGGGCCGCACAGTGTAGTAATAGTAAAGAAAGGCAAAGAGCGCCCGATCGATCAGAGTATAGCCGGCCGATCCGGCAGCGTAAAGTAATTTTTGACTCAAGGGTAATTGTTTTTTCATTAAAATTACCCCTCTGGTTTTAGTGTTAATGCTAACTTTGAATTATCAGAAAAACGGAGGCTTTTTAGTTAATTACCGCACCTTATTAAATTCCTGATAAATCATTATATTGGGTATTGTTGCAATGGTCAAGACTATATGGTGGCTATTTGCGCTGCTAGCAAAACTGCTATAAAAAGGCAAATTCATTGCTTTTCCATATGGTAGCAGCCCCGTGATATTTACCGGCTCATACGGTAGCAGAGATGCCCATGTTCCAGGCATATATTACCAGCAAAACGGTGCCCTTCCCTTCTAAATACTGCATTTATCTTATTTATATGGGTGCTACTTTTCGTTTGCATAGTTTACGAATAATTGCGGATAGTAACTATCTATGATATGTTTATGAAAATAGAAATAATTGCATTTTCTAAAGCCTGCCGGGTGAAAGTAAGGATAACCGAGACGTTCTTGGTTAAACCGGATTATAGTTTGGGTATCCTACCTGTTTGAGTGAAAAAGATGTGATGAGGGATTCCAGCAAACTGGAAAAATATTTACAAAACTTTAACCCCTGTTACCGTGGCTTGAAAAAGAATAACAGAACAGCATACAGGTAGTAAAGCAAACCTTGGCCAACCTATGTTCTATCTCCAATCAAGTATAAATATAAGGGGTGGGTTAATTTAATGAAGGTTATATTTATTACCCCAGCCAGCGATCTCTGTCGATCGGTTTTATACAGGATGGGAAGCACGTTCTACGGAAAGAAAAATTGCATCACCGGTCCGCTTATTTTGGGTCATATATTAAAGGAAGCCGGGCATGATGTTTCAGTATATGAAGAACTATATGAAAATATTGATTATTCCAGGATTATGGGAGCTGATGTATATTGTCTCTATACCATGACCTCTAATGCCCCCCGGGCATATTTAATTGCAGACAGGCTTCGGGCGGAAACAGGCGCACGCATTATTATTGGTGGGATGCACGCAACTGTCATGCCAGAAGAAGCGGCAATGCATGCAGACCAGGTTGTCACCGGGGAGGCAGAAACCGTGATCATAGATGTAGTTGAAGGGAGAATTATCGATAAGATAGTTAAGGCCAAGTGTCTTCAGGACCTTGATGATGCGCCTTATCCCGACTATTCTTTACTTAAAACACGTTGTGAATGTGCAAATGTCATGACAACCAGGGGATGCCCGTTTAGATGTTCATTTTGTTCTACTTCACGCATGTTTCATCCATACAGAGAGAGAAGTATTGAAAATGTAATTAATGAACTGCGGTATTATAAAAAACTCGGCTTTCAATATGTAAATTTTCAAGATGATAACTTTACCGCCAATAAAAAAAGAGCAAAAGAAATTTGCCGGCGTATGATAGAGGAAGATCTTATTTTTAAAGAAACATTCTTTTTCGGGCGAACGGATATGGCCGATGATGAAGAATTGCTCTATTTACTTCAGCAAGCGCATCTTACACGGGTGCTTGTTGGGTTTGAGTCTTTGAATCCCGCATCACTTGAGATGGTAAATAAACATCAAAACGTTTCCGATATTAAAAAATGTGCAGAGACGCTGTCCCGTTACCAGATCAAGCTTATTGCGAGCCTTGTTCTTGGTATCGACAGTGATGGTAAGGAGGACATTAACCGTAGTGTTAAATTCGCCAGGGATATAAACGCTTATCAGTTTCAACCTGCAATTTTAACGCCTTTCCCTGGAACGGCCGATTATGAGAAATATGAGAACGAATCCAGGATAATATCAAAGGACTGGAGCCTTTATAATATGGGGAATGTGACCTTTATACCGAAAAAGCTTACGCCCTGGGAACTACAAAAACAATTTGTAAAAGCTGCTTCGCAATTTTATTCCTTTTTGTCATCATTCAAGATATGGAAAATATTTGGAGCAAATTATGGGATTCGCCGTCTGGGGATGTGGCTTATCGTGAAACTGGCAATACCGGCCGTGCATTTTGTTGCAACATTCCTAAAAGGTACATATTTGTATAAGCTTAAGCATAATTTTGCATAATATTTTTCCTGGGTAAAAGTATTAAACTAAAGGATATCTGTGGATTACTCTATCAGGAGGGGCACCAGGGCTCGTTTTATCTTTCCCCGCAAACATTAACCACTCCTACAGTAACTGCCGTTCACAGCTGAGTAAATACCGGAACCACGAGCAGGCCAGCAGGTTGGGGAAAAGCACCCTGGGAAAATATGAATTCGCCCTTGAAATGCTCCAGGCTTGCTTGGATAACTATGGCCATCAGCTCCTGGACGACGATGAGGAAGAGATGCTAGTGAGCTACCAGGAGGGCGATGAGAGCGGGGAAGAGTTTTCCTTTTGTTGCTTATTCGGGTCGGAGAAAATCCCCGGTATGATTAATGAATTCCTGGGCTATTTCATGGTCCACAAAGTTGTGGATACATTGCTGCCGGTGAGGCGGAGGAATTGGCGGCAACGGCAACTCGAGCAATCAGGGATCTGCCGACTGCGGACAAGCTAAGTGAGTAGTTTTTTTATTTAGTAGAAAATTCCCGTGCGAACTAGATCCATGAGGAGCCTCTGCCTTCTTCTAGGGGTATTCATCCCTTGCGCAATGTGAGATTCCTCTTCTACTTCTAGGAAGTAATTTCCTCCTACAAAACCTACAGTAATTTTACACTGACCGTTTATCCCATGCATAGTAACCGCTTCTTGCCACCTTCGATACCGGTTCTTTTGTTCTCTCAATCCTCCGTACTGCTTCAATTTTAAATTCCGCACTATACTGCTTTGCCATTATCCTTTTCCCCTTTCTAATGTTCAGTTTACCATGCGTTTCTACTGTCCATCAAATGGGGTACGGGGCATGATGAGCTGCGTGACAAGCGTCAAACCCTTCTTGTGGAGGATGCTTCCCTAAGTGGCGAGAATGACCGAATCAAGGAGTTGATTGAGTTTATCCGCAAGAACAAGTTCCGTACCCCAGAATATGACGATAAGCTAGTGGAAAAATAATTCAGAACGTTACAGTCTATGAAGACCATTTTGTTGTTTGCTTTAAATCTGGCATTGATATGGAAATGTGAAAAAAGGATATAAATAGCCCATGACTTTTGAATAGAGTTGTGGGTTTTGTTTTGCTTGTATAAATATAATAATATTTTGATAACTATTGTATTTATCAACCAAATGGTTTATAATATTATTAGCGTAAACTCGGAGGTGCTGTATGACTACGGCAGAAATGATTAAAGGACTATGTGAACAAATGAATATAAGTGTTTCAGAGCTTGCCAGACGTATAGGACAGACTCCACAGAATTTTAATAAGAAATTAAAACGTGAAACGGTGTCCTTAGATGAATTGAAAACGATTGCGGATGTACTTGGTGTCAAGTTTGAGCAGGCTTTTATCTTACCCGATGGGAATGAAATAAAGACAGGTAATGAGGAGGTGTAATTTGTATTGAAAATCATAACAATAAATTTTTGATGATCGATTGGCAAAGGGAGATCCTGAGCTTGTAAATATTATTGCAAGGAACATTGGTGCTGTCAATATATTCTCATTTGCATCCAAGTACTGTACATATCATAACGTAGAGATTTATGGGAGAGATGATTACTCTAGAGGCATTTGCGTTGCCCCCGTTATCTGAAAGAAAAGCCGATGTTTTTAGCGGTGTAAACAGCCTGATTTAACGCAAACTGCCCTTAAGCTATATAAAACGTTGTTCTATCCCAAAAACAAGCCCCATTTACTGAACAACAACCGGTTTTGAGCAGAT
>CZCA01000464.1_pt1 | contig 36683 bp, 18 predicted proteins | sample 591981 | NCBI WGS metagenome assembly CZCA01 (sample SAMEA3556810, study PRJEB10932) | anaerobic digester metagenome | reverse complement strand
CAACGCAGGTCGATGATCCCCCGATTATGCTGGCTGAAGATGGCAACATCGACGGCGTCTGGTCGACCCCGCGCAACGACCTGGGCGAAACGCCCGTCACCTGCGAGTACATCGACAACACGCCGGGTGACATCACTGACGAGAATGAGGTGCGCTACGGACAGCCGTTGGGGGCGCCGGATTGTGGCGTCCCAACCTTCCGCAGCGGCTTTGGCTTTGATGGCGTCGATGCTGCGGCCTTTGTCCCCAATCGGCCATTTCTATTAGGGCGCTTCACCCACTACAACAACAGCATTGTAACGCCGCTCACGCCGATGCAGCTGGTCGACCTGACCGTCAGCTTCCAGTCCGCCAGCCCGGCGGTCAGCGCTGTGATGACCTACACCATGCGTCTGGATGAAACGCTCAACGAAGGCGAGTGTCCCTATGGCGCCACCAATCCCGGACTGTGCGACGACCGCGTCGACTTCCTGAACAACACGCCCGGTCAGGTAGTGTTCGTGAACGGCGTCCCCTACACGCTGAACATCCTCGGCTTTGTGCCTGGCACGCCGGAAACCTGCCAGTACTCGCCCACCCTGGCCGACTACTTCATCACGGGCGAAATCATGCAGAATGACGCCTGTGTGTTTGCACAGTTCGTCTCCCCACAGCCAGCCATCACCATCAGTAAGTCGCCAGATATTCAAAAGATTGCCGCCGGCGACGACGCCGACTTTACAATCACCGTGCAGAACACTGGCAACGTCGGTCTGGAAGCTGTTGCGATTGCAGACCCATTGACGCCGGATTGCGAACGCGAGTTTGGCGAGCTGAAGGCTGGCGCCACGCTCACTTACACCTGCACGGCCTACGGCGTTGAGCAGGACTTTGAGAATGTAGCGACGGTCAGCGGCCTCTTTGCTGGCGTTTCTTACCAGGCCAGCGATAGCGCCGTCGTGGATGTACTGGCGCCCGACAGCGCCACCATTTTCGCCTACAAGTACAATGACCTGAACGGCGACGGCCAGCGCGGGGTGGATGAGCCAGGACTTTCCGGCTGGACGCTCTGCGTGCGCGCTGCCGACGGCGCGGCGGTTGGGCTGTGTCAGACGACCGACATCGATGGCTTTGCACTGCTCGCCCCGAATGTGGCGGGCGCGTTCCAGGTGTGCGAGGTCGCGCGCAGCGGCTGGATCAACACCGACCCAGTGGATGGCAGCGGCTGCAAACCCGTCACTGTGACGCAGGCGCCGCGCTACGCCGAACTCTACCCGACGGCTACCGACATCTACGGCATCGAGCTGACCGAGAAAAGCTCGAACCAGTTGCGCTGGACCTACACCCTGTATCGCTTCCTGGACAGCCAGACGCCCGACGCCTGGGTGCTGGCGCTGCCTGGCTGCATCGACGCCGCCCAGATCGACCCACTTGCAACGACGCCGGGTTGGAGCCTGGTCACCGACAGCGTCACCGGCCTGCGCGGGCTGCGCTGGCCCACGACGGCGATACCGGTTGAGGGAACACCTTTCACTGTCGCCTTGACGCGGGCGTATCCCACCGGCGCTACACGCGGCGGCGTGATTATTGGCGGCAGCACGGTCGGCGCCAGCGAGGCTGTGGCCGGTCCGGTGTGCGACCCGCCTGTGCTCCTCGGCAATCGCGCCAGCACCACGCCCACCGGCACCCTGGAAGTGCGCAAAGCCGTGCTGCCTGCCAATGACCCAGGTCGCTTCAACCTGCTGATCGACGGGCAGGCGCTGGCAGCAGATATCCAGAATGGCGGCACGACCGGCGCCCAGGTGGTGACGGCCGGCATCCACACCATCGGCGAGAGCGCCGGGACACAAACCACGCTCGACGACTATCAGCGCAGCGTGCGCTGCGTGGAAACGGGGAGCGGCAGCGCCTGGACGCCGGACCCAGACGGGCGCGTCAACGTGGACGCGGGCGACAGCGTGGTCTGCACCTTCACCAATCTTCGTCTCGGCACGGTGATCATTGCCAAACAGGTGACGGGCGTCGCTACCGCCGATTGGAACTTCACCGGCGGGCTGGGCAACTTCACCTTGCCGGCGGGCGGCGGTCAGCAAAGCTTCATCCGGTTAGCCCCCGGAACCTACACCGTCGCCGAACAGTCGGTGGCGGGTTGGGCGCTTGCTGCCCTCACCTGCGTCGATCCCGGCTTCGACTCGCAGACCAATCCTGCCACCGGCGTTGCCACGATCAACCTGGCGCCGGGCGAGACAGTGACATGCACCTTCGCCAACGTCCAGCAGACCGGTGCGATTACGGTGATCAAGCAGGTCAGCGGGACAGCGACGACGCCCTGGTACTTTACGGGCGCGCTCGGCGACTTCTCCTTTGCGGCCGCCGGCGGGGAACGCACCTTTGACAACCTGGCGCCGGGCGTATACACGATCCGCGAACTGGGCGCCGAGAACTGGCGCGTGAGCGCCATCCGATGCGACGACCCGGACGCCGCCACCACCATCGACTTGGCAAACGCCACCGCAGTGGTCGATCTGGACGCACGCGAAGCCGTGACCTGCACCTTTGTCAACGAACCAGGGACGCCTGCCATCGCGTTGACCAAGCAGGCCAGCGCCGCCACGATCTACGCCGGCGCGCAGGTGACTTATAGCTTCGCCGTGAGCAACCCTGGCGCAGTAATTCTGGGCAACGTGCGCGTCGATGACCCGCTTTGCCCGGCGACGCCGGTGTTAGCGGGCGCCGTGAACACTGGTGACGTGAATGGCGACGGGCGGCTCGACCTTAGCGAAACATGGTATTTCACGTGCAGCCGTCCATTGGCGACAGATACGACAAACACCGCCACCGCCTATGGCGAGGCGCCGTGGGGCGCCACCGTCTGGGCGCAGGCCAGCGCCACTGTGGATGTGATCGCGCCCGCACTCACCGTCGAGAAATCCGCCGATCAGACGCAAGTCGCGCCAGACACACTGATCAACTACCAGATCACTGTGCGCAATCCTGGCGACGTTCCACTCTTCAATATCACCGTTGCGGATGATCAACCAACGTGTACATTGGTCGGCCCCACCGGCGATGACGGTGATGCGGCGCTCGATCCAGGTGAAAGCTGGGTCTACACCTGCTCGATGCGCGTCACCGTCGACACGGTGAACACGGCGACGGCGGCTGGCTACGATCTATTGGGCACGCGCTGGGAAGCCACAGACAGCGCCACCGTCACCGTCGTGCATCCCGCCATCGATCTGATTAAGACCGCCAGCACACCTTACGCTTATCCGGGCGAGATCGTCACCTTTACAGTGCAGGTGCACAACAGCGGCGGAACCTGGCTGCAAAACATTAGCGTAAACGATGCGCTGCCGGAATGTCAGCTTTCGGCGCCAACCGGCGATGATGGCGATGGCAAGCTGGCGATTGGCGAAACGTGGACATACACCTGTCAGCTCGCGTTCTGCAGCGATCCGCACTTTGCCCTGCCTGGAGCGACGCCGATGACAACGCCCAGCGACCTGCCCACCGTTTGCACAGACATCACGAATACCGCCACCGTCACCGCAGAAGCGCCAACCGGACAGCAAGTCAGCGACACGGACAGCGTCGCCGTCGATCTGATCAAACCGGGTCTGCACGTCACCAAGCTGGCGGACAAGACCTACGTCAGTCCGGGCGAGTTGATCAACTTCTCGATCTACGTACTGAACAGTGGCGACACGCCGTTGACCGATGTCGTGCTCATCGACTCGCTGCCAGGTTGCGTACTCAGCGCACCGGTTGGCGACGACGGCGATGGCGTGCTTGCCCCGGCGGAAGAGTGGCTCTACACTTGCGCCACCAGTGTGCAGGTGGACACCATCAACACTGCGCGCGCTGAAGCCAAAGACCCACGCGGCACAACCTGGAGAGACGAGGACAGCGTGTTGATTACGGTTTGTCTCGAGTAAACGGAGACGCCAGGTCAACACCGCCAATGACGGTTGAGGCCGATCTAGTTCATATCATTTCACCAGCGGGGATGGTCGCACAAACGTGTGACCCTGTCTCTTATACACATCTCCGAGCCCACGAGACCGTACTAGATCTCGTATGCCGTGTGTAAGGCGGTCGCGCCAACGCAGCCACACACGCCTGCCAGCTTGCGACAATTGCCCGATGCTCCCGTCGTCCGTAAACACCTACCATGATAGAGACCCGGCTAGACTCGGCACGCTCTCCAGAGCAACAAAATGGAGGGATCGTGTTTGCGTGTTGGGTGACGCTGGGCGAGCGAAGGGCGAAACGCACGATGCGCACAATTCTCTGCAGCGATTCTCTGCAGCGATTCATGATCTGGAATCCGTGACTGATGCAAAGAGCTGAATATAGCTGAAAAAGGAGAGACTGGTTATGGACACGGTGGTCAGAAAAAGAGATTCGTGGCGAATCCCGCTCATTCTACTATGCCTGCTGGGTGGCGCCGTGTTGCTGGCGCTCTTGCCGGGCGCAGTGCAAGCGCAAGACGCTGGTCCCGGCAATGTGGATGGCGTGTGGAGCAACCCGCGCAGTGACCTGGGGGTGACGCCGGTCACCTGTCAAGACATCAACAACTCGCCGGATGACACAACCAATGAGAACGTGATGCGTTATGGCCAACAACTCGGTGCGATAGATTGTGGCCCACTCATCTTTCGTAGCGGCTTTGGTTTCGATGGCGCCGACAGTGTGACCTTTACCCCGGGCGAACCCTTCTTGTTGGGGCAATTCACCCATTACAATGAGAGCATTGTTAACCCGTTGGTGCCAATGCAACTCGTCGACCTCACCATCGATCTGCAAACAGAGTCCCCGGCGCTTAATGCGCAGATGTCGTTCACCATGCGACTGGACGAAACCGTCAACGACGGCTCTTGCCCGTACGGCGCCACCAACTCCACCCTGTGTGATGATCGCGTCGACTTTGTGAACAATACACCACCGCAGACGATCGTTGTCGATGGCGTCAGCTATACGCTGAACATCCTCGGTTTCATACCAGGCACAATGGATAGCTGCCAGTATGACGCCAACATCGTCGATTATTTTATCACCGGCGAATTGATGCGCAACGATGCGTGCGTCTTTGCTGAGTTCACCGTGCCGCAACCGGCAATTGCGATCGAGAAATCGCCCGATCTGCAGCAGGTCTACATCGCCGACTACGCCGAGTTCACCATCACGGTGACGAACACCGGCAATGTAGGCTTCAACCAGGCGGTTGTCGCCGACCCGTTAACGCCGGATTGTGAACGCACCATTGAGGGGCTGAAGGCAGGCGCTAGCGAGAGCTATGTCTGCACCGCCTACGATATCCTGGAGGACTTCGACAATGTGGCAACGGTCAGCGCGGTATTTGATGGCAATGAATATGTAGCAACGGACAGCGCCCGCATCGACGTGCTGGCGCCAGACACAGCAAGCTACTTCGCCGTCAAATATCACGACCAGAACGGCAATGGGCAGCACGATGCCGGCGAGCCGGGGCTGTACGGCTGGACGCTATGCACCAGGGATACAGAGGGCGCCAATATTGGCTTCTGTCAGGTGACTGACCCCAATGGTTACGCTATCCTGGCGCCGAATGAAGCTGGCCAGTTCCAACTCTGTGAGGAACCACAACCCGGCTGGGTCAACACCGACCCTGGCAATGGCACGGCGTGCAAACCATTCACGATCACCGAAGCGCCGCTCTATGCCGAGTTCTACCCCAGCGCCAACGACATCTATGGCGTCGAGCTAACTGAGAAAAGTCCGGATCAAAAGCGATGGACCTATACAGTCTATCAGTTCCTGGGCAGCCAGAACCTGCAAAGCTGGACGTTGGGGCTGCCGTCATGCATCGGAGCGGCACAGATCGACAGCGCCGCCACCACGCCGGGGTGGAACTTCATCGATGACCCGACGGCAGGCATTCACGCCATCCAGTGGCAGACGCCGGCTGGCGTCGACCCGATGCTGGGTGGACAGTTCACGCTGGCGCTTGTGCAGGCTTACCCGACAGGCGCCGCCAGCGCAGGCGTCAGCATTACCGCAGCGCCGCCAACGCCGGGCGATCCAGTCGCCGGGCCAGCCTGCCACGAAATTGTGTGGATTGGCAACAACACCGAAATGCCCGCCAGCGGCCAGCTTGAGGTGCGCACCCAGGTGCTACCCGCCAATGACAGCGGTTACTTCAATCTAGCCATCGACGGCGTCATTTATGCGACGGATGTCCGCAACGGCGGCACGACCGGCAAGCAGACAGTGACGACTGGCGTGCACACCGTCGGCGAAGGTGGTGGCAGCCAGACCGATCTGGACGACTATCTGCGCAGCCTGAGTTGCACGGAGACGAAGAGCGGCGCCACGTGGACGCCTGGCGTCACCGGTGAAGTCAATGTCGACATTGGGGATGATGTCGTCTGCACCTACACCAACATCCGTCGTGGCGCCATCCGCCTTGTCAAGCAGGTAGTGGGCAGCGCTGGCGCCGATTGGTCTTTCACCGGCAGTTGGCTGGGCGCCTTCACGTTGCCGGCAGCAGGCGGACAGCAAGACTTTGTCCGCATGGCGCCGGGCGCGTATACGGTCGCGGAAGCCGCCGTCGCCGGGTGGAGCCTGGCCGGGCTAACCTGCACCGATCCTGACAATGGCACAGCGGTCGATCTAGCTTCGCGCAGCGCCGCCATTGATCTCGATCCGGGCGAAACTGTGGTCTGTGTCTTCAGGAACGTTGCCGATGCCGGGCGACTCACAGTGATCAAGCAAGTAAACGGTGTAAGCAATACACCCTGGGCATTCACGAGCGCGCTGAGCGACTTCGTCCTGCCAGCGGCTGGCGGCGCCAAGAGCTTCGACGCCGTTGCGCCAGGTGTCTACACCGTACTGGAAAGCGCCAAAGAAGGGTGGCATGTTGCTGACATTACCTGCACAGATCCGGACGGTGCGACGGTGGTGGATGTGGTCGCGGGCAGCGCTGCCGTTGACATCGACGCCAACGAGGATATCGTCTGCACCTTTATCAACGAACCTGGTCGCCCAGCGGTGGCGATGGACAAGAATGTCAGCGCTCCCGTCGTCTACCCGAATCAAGTCGTCACCTACACCTTTGCTGTCGCCAATCCGGGTCAGGTGCCACTGAACAATGTGCGCATCGAAGATGATCGGTGCACCGTGCTACCGATACTCAACGGCGACTTCAATGCAGGCGATGCCGATCAAGACAATCAGCTCGATGTTGGTGAGATATGGAACTTCTCATGCACTGCCGCGTTGGCGGAGGATACCACCAACGTCGCCACTGCCTACGCTGAGGCGCCCTGGGGCGAAACCGTCTGGGCAACGGATAGCGCCGCAGTAGATGTGATTGCGCCACAGATGACGCTGGAGAAAACCGCCGATCGCGAGATCGTGCACGCGGGCGAAACCGTCAACTATCAGATCGCAGTGCGCAACACCGGCGACACCCCGCTCTACAACGTCGTTGCCGAGGACAGCATCCCTGCCTGTGAGTTGGCCGGGCCGACCGGCGACAACGGCAACGCAGCGCTTGATCCTGGCGAAACGTGGCTCTACACTTGCGCCGTCGTCATCGTCGAAGATACGGTCAACCTGGGCACTGTCACCGGCAACGACGTCCTGGGCAACCCCTGGTATGCCGAGGACCGCATGAAGGTGGAGGTCTATGCACCGGCTATTCAGATCATGAAGGTTGCAGACCGATCGTTTGCTTACCCGAATGATGCCATCAACTTCACGGTAAAAGTGCGCAACATTGGGAACACGCCGCTTAACACCGTCAACGTCACTGATTCGCTGCCACAGTGTACGCTGAGCGGGCCAACTGGCGATGACGGCGACAATCAGCTTGCCGTCGGCGAAGAGTGGACCTACACCTGTGCGTTAACCGTCTGCCCGGGTGAGGCGCCGGCGGTGGGTGGCAGTGGCAACGTAAGCGCCAGCGCCATGCCGACCGACATGACCAGAGCCTGGGATTTGAACAGCACCGAGCCAGAACTGGCGCCAGCGTGCGTTGACCCTTCACCGACGCTGGTAGGCCCGTCGTTCGGTAGTTGCTGGAACGTCTCCAAGCGCTGGTTTGAGCTGACCGTCGTGAACAAGGCATCGATTCCGGCCTATATTGGCTATGACATCTATCGGGTGTCCAACTCATTCCGCAACTTGGGACGCTTCGATGTTGGGCAACGCAGCGTCTTCACCGTGACGCAAGAAGGGACACTGCGCAAATACATCAGCGCCGACGGGAACACCAACTGGCAGCAACTAGGGGGCACTCACACGCTCAATATTGCCGGGCACATTGCCAACGGTTATCTCTGTCCAGAGGAGCCAACCGTGCCGCCACTGTGTAGTGATGTCACGAATGTCGCCAAGGTAACGGCGAAAGACGGCAGCGGTCGCGAAGTTGGTGACAGCGATTCGGCGTTCGTTGCGCTGATCCATCCCGGCATTGAGGTGAAGAAGAGCGTTGACAAGAGTCAGATCGCACCGGGCGAAGAGGTCAACTTCACCATCAGCGTGAAGAATCCCGGCGACGTGGCGCTAACTGACTTCACCGTCGAAGAATCGCTGCCGGAATGCGCACTCACGATGGCGTCGGGCGACAACGGCAATGGCATCTTTGAACCGCTGGAAACCTGGGTTTACACCTGTTCGATGCGGCCAACCGATGACGTGACCAACGTCGTGCGCGCTAGCGGACGCGACCCGCTTGGCAAGCTCTGGTCAGACGAGGCCAGCGCCTCAGTTGATGTCGTCAAGCCGGCGCTGGTGTTGATCAAGGAAGCCGACAAGAACATTGTCTACCCAGGCGAGGATGTACAATTCACGTTGCGGGTGCGCAACCAGGGCAATGTGAGACTCTCCTACGTCAACGTGACCGATAGTATGCCGGAGTGCAGCCTGTCGCGCCCCACCGGCGATAATGGCAACCGCAAGCTCGATCCGGGCGAGGAATGGGTCTACACCTGCAAAGTCACGTTCTGCGCAGGTGAGCATCTGACGCCGGACAGCGGCGTAGACGAGGTTGGCGCCGCCTGCTATCCGTCGCCGTCGCCAAGCGTCTGCAAGGACGTGACCAACGTTGGCAAGGTGACAGCAAAAGATCCACGTGGCAACACCTTGCGAGCAAGCGATCAGGTGTTTGTCGACCTGATCCGCCCGGGCATCACAGTCACTAAACTGGCGGATCGTTCGGTTGCACCGGCTGGCTCCAAAGTTAACTTCACAATCAAGGTGAAGAACACCGGCAACACGCCGCTGAGCAACATCACGGTGGTCGATAATCAACCTGCGTGCGTCCTGGGCGATCCTGTTGGCGACAACGGCAACGCTATCCTTGATCCAGGTGAACGGTGGATCTACAAGTGCGCCATGAAGATCACGGAGCGCACGACCAACGTCGCCACCGCCACCGGCATCGATGTGCGTGGCAACCGTTGGCGAGACAGCGATTCGGTGCAAGTGCGCACCTCGTGCACTTGTGTCACCGTTGCGGGTGTGCAGGACACAGAAGCGTGTCTGGCCGCCGAGGCTGAGGCTGGTGCAAACTTCAATCTCTTCCTACCGATGACGCGCCGGTAGACGACAGCGAACAGGCGCAGTAGCAGCGGCGGGCACGTTGATAGGAGCGTGCCCGCCTATTTTTTGAATCCTTGCGTTTACAACCGGGTGAACTTCAGATACGGGGCGCGCCGCCTTCGATTGAAATTGAGGCTGAAAGCGAAAGTCGGCTCAAGCCGACTCGGCGCGGCGGCGTCAGTCCACTTATGGAGTTTAACCAATGGATGCGGTAACCGTAGGTTCGGCTTCCAGCCGGACGTTTCCGGTCAGCCACGCCGTCACGCCGGAGGCGATGACCTACGGGAGAGGACGCTGTGTGCGCTGAAGGCAGCAACGTCGATTACCGGATCATTTTGTAAATCCTCATGAGTGGACTTGAGCTATCAGCCGGTGAATTGATTCACCGGGCGGCAGCGCCGCCCGAATCCGCCCCATCGTGAAGTACACCCTTTACAACCGAATCATTTGCCAAAGCCTTACGGATTAGGCAAAATAATCGAGTAATATGCAATCGGTTCTGGCAGCGTCGTGAGCAAAAGCACAGACTCCCTCACGGCTCCGCTCCACAAACCAGCAAGGAAGGGTAGAGATCATGAATTATCGTCGTTTGGGCAGCGCCGGTCTGAAAGTCAGTGAGCTTTCGTTTGGCTCGTGGGTTTCCTTCGGGACACAGATGAATGTAGACACGGCGTATGAATGTATGGTCGCCGCTTATGACGCCGGCGTCAACTTTTTCGACAATGCTGAGGCCTACGCGCGCGGCGAGTCCGAAGTCATCATGGGACAGATCTTCAAGCGCGCCGGCTGGCGCCGCGCCAGCTACATCGTCTCCACCAAGTTCTATTGGGGGTTGAACGATGGCCCCAATGAGCGCAACACACTCAATCGCAAATACCTGATGCAGGCCATCGATGGGTCACTCAAGCGGTTGGACATGGAGTACGTTGACTTGATCTTCTGCCATCGACCTGACCCGAACACGCCGATCGAGGAGACGGTCTTCGCCATGAGCGACATCATCCGTCAGGGCAAGGCGCTCTATTGGGGCACCTCGGAGTGGAGCGCCGACGAGATTCGCGCCGCGTGGGAGATCGCCGAACGTCATCATTTGCACAAACCGCAGATGGAGCAGCCACAGTACAACATGCTGCACCGCGAGCGTGTTGAAAAGGAGTACGCCCGTCTTTACGGCGACATCGGTCTGGGGTTGACGATCTGGAGTCCGCTGGCCTCTGGGCTGCTCACTGGTAAATACAACGAGGGCATCCCGGCCGACAGCCGCGCCAACCTGCCCGGCTATGAATGGCTGCGTTCGCGCATGAGCGACCCCAACGTGCTCAAGGTGGTGCGCGCCCTGCAACCGGTGGCCGATGAGCTGGGCTGCACGATGTCGCAACTGGCGATTGCCTGGACCGTCAAGAACCCACATGTCAGCACCGTCATCACTGGCGCCAGTCGCGTGAGCCAGGTGCATGAGAACATGAAAGCGCTAGAGGTTGTGCCCAAACTCACCGACGATGTGATGGCGCGCATCGATGCCATTCTGAAGGGCGCCTGAGGCAGCGCCGTTCGTCACCAAGCTGCCAGGTAAGCAGCCCACCTTCCCGGAAGCGTTGAGCTTCCGGGAAGGTGAACTAGCCATCGCCCCCGGACACCCTAGCCACTTCCTGGAAGTTCGAGAAGAAACTAAGCATGAATCCAGACCCATTGCCTCCCGTCGCGGCGGCGCTTGACCGGCTTGGTATACCCCATCGTCTCTTCACCCATGCCGGCCCGGTCGAGTCATTGGAACAGGCGGCGCGCGAACGCAGCCAGCGACCAGAGCAGGTCGTGCGCAGCATCCTTTTTCGTCTGGCGCAGGATCGCTTTGCGATGGTGCTGGTGGCCGGGCCGGCGCAAGTGGACTGGAAACGGCTGCGCCAGCATCTCGGCCAGTCGCGGCTGACAATGGCTTCTGCAGAGGAAGTGTTGACAACCACCGGCTATCCGATTGGCGCCGTCGGGCCGTTGGGGTTGCCGCAGCCAATTCCGATTTATGTCGATGACTCGGTGCTGTCTGAAGCAGAAATCTCCATCGGTTCGGGTGTGCGCGGCACAACGGTGATTTTGCACAGTGCTAATCTGCTGGCAGCGCTGCCAACTGCCGAAGTTGGCGTCTTCCGCCAGATCAGTGACTAGCAGGGAATGTATATAACGTTGCGCCCTTCGCAACCTGTCCTGCCTCACATCGGAAAAGCCGTCAGGATCGCGGTCTGAATCTGCTCCTCCCAGCGGTAGAAGGCGGAGTACTCGCCTCGATAGTCGTCCGGGTTGCGGCCTACACCGCCGATGATGTAGACGAAACCAGCGTCCTGCGTCGGGTCGAAAAACATGGCGCTGAGCAGTCCGTAGGCGTCGCCCATGTGTCCCCACAACTTGGGGCTGGTCTGTGCCAACAGACAATCGCCAGCACCATAGCTGTCTGCCGGCGCGTTCTGGAGCTGCTGCACGCCCAATCCCCAGGCACGCATCAGCCCACCGTAAGGATCGCCGTTGCCCAACGCTGGATCGAAGCGCCACTGCACGGTGAGAATCTGCTGCACGGTGGTTGGCTCCAACACACGCCCTGACCTACCCTGTCCGCTGTGCAGGAAGACTTTCATCACTTCGACCAGATCGAGCGCAGAGATGCGCAGTCCGCCCTGCGGTGAAAAGACCGTGCCGTTGCTGCCGACAACGTAGGCATCTAGCCCCGGCAAGGCGGGCGGGCGTTCGCCACGCAGGTCGTCCACCTGCGCAGCCCAGGGCGCCATCGCATCCCATCCACCGTCGCGCTGTCGGCGATAGAGCACAGCCAGGTTGCGCAGACCGTCGTCAGTCAGGTTGCGCACATTGAAGGAAGCATCGACGCCGAGCGGCGCCAGCACGTGCCGATCCACGTAGAGATCAAAGCGCTCGCCTGTTAGCCGCTCGATGAGCGTGCCCATGACGCCAAAACCAAGATTGCAGTAAGAGAAAAAGCGCCCTGGCGCATAGTCGACGTGGGGCGTCGGCCCGGCAAAGTGGGCGCCATCTTCATAGAAAGGGCTGCCAGGTTGAAAGACACTTGCCAGCGTGGTCGTCGGTGGGAAGGTGTAGACCTCGCCATCGCGCAGCGACGAAGTGTGCGTCAACAACATGCGCGTGGTGATGGCCGTCTTTGGCCAGTGAGGGTTGCGCAGAGACCAGCCCAGCACGTCGCTCACATCGGCATCCAGATCAAGCAAGCCGCGCTCGACCAGTTGCATGATCGCCAGCGCCGTCACTATCTTGGAGATAGACGCCACGCGAAACTTTGTCGCCGCCGTCACCGGCAATGAACCAGCGGGATCATAGGAATCGATGAAGCGCTGGCCGAAGTAACCTTCATAGCGAATGTCGCCGCCCACGTAGACCACCACCGCCAACCCGGACAGGTCAGCACCCGGCGTCTGCATAATCGTCATGAACTGCTGATCCAGTGCGTACATCGGCGTCTTATCCAAAATCAGGTGGAACTCATTGTTTTGCAGATTTTATAGATTTTTCTGCAGGATTTCCACATCAAGCTACAAAATCAATCAGTATGCGCCGGAAAGCGAGGTGCCCCTTGCCACAGTCCATCTGCCTATGCCAGCACGATGCAACCTTCACGTGCAAAATAACAGGTGAGCGCCGAACCGACGGCGGGCACGGCGAGATGAGGGTTGTTGAACTCGTCCACGAGCACGGTCATCTCTCCCACGCGCAGATGAATGCGGGCGACGGCGCCCAGAAAGGCCACATTCTCGACGACGCCGGTCAACCGGTTCTCATCGGCGGCGCCGGTTGATTTGACGTGAATCATCTCCGGGCGCATGGCAACCTTGACCGCCTCGCCAGCGCGGCGCCCACTGAGGTGGGATGGCGACACCAGGATGGTGGCGGCGCTAAGTTGGAGGACGCCGGCTGCCGGATCGCTAACGCGCGCTTCGAAGATATTGAGCGTGCCAACAAAGGAAGCCACAAATGCCGTTTTGGGGAAGTTGTACACCTCAAAGGGCGCACCGATCTGCTCGATGACGCCTGCGTTCATCACCACGACGCGGTCGGACAACGAGAGCGCCTCCTCCTGGTCGTGCGTGACATAGATCGTGGTGATGCCGAGCTGACGCTGAATCGCGCGAATCTCGTTGCGCAGCGAAACGCGAATCTTGGCGTCGAGAGCGGAAAGCGGCTCGTCAAGCAGCAGCAGCTGTGGACGGATGGCGAGCGCACGCGCCAGCGCCACGCGTTGTTGTTGTCCGCCGGAGAGCTGATAGGGATAGCGCCCGCCCAATTGTTCGAGCTTGATGAGCGACAACATCTCCGCCACGCGTTGCTTGATTTCGGCCTTGGACGCCCCCTTCACCTTCAACCCAAAGCCAATGTTGTCGGCGACCGTCATATTGGGAAAGAGCGCGTATGACTGGAAGACCATGCCAATGTTGCGCTGGTTGGGGCGCACACCAGTGATATCCCTGCCATCGATTGTGATCGCACCGGCGGTGGGGTGCTCGAAGCCGGCCACCATGCGCAACGTCGTTGTTTTGCCACAGCCGCTGGGGCCAAGAAATGAGACAAACTCGCCGCGCTGTACGCTCAGATTGAAATCATCGACAGCGGGCGTCGTTGCATTGGGAAAGACTTTGCGAACATTTGTCAGCGCAAGAAATGTCATAGTGAATTACCTGGATGAGCTTCAGCGTCCGCCGGTCAGTGGCGTCGACCGTTGACGCGTGATTAGGTCGATGATGCCCATTGCCAGCCAGGTGAGTGCAAAGGCGACGATGGTCAGCGCCGCCGCCTCGTAAGCACGGTTGCGCACCTGGAGTTGCAGGTAGGGGCCGAACATGGGACGCGCCAGAAAGGCGGCAATCGTGTATTCGCCGATAACGATGGCAAAGGTTAGCAGCGCGCCGCTGAGCAATGCCGTGCGCAAGTTGGGCAGGATGACGCGCATCAGCACCGTGACCCAGCTGGCGCCCAGACTTTGCGCAGCCTCAGCCAGCGTGCGCACATCCATGGCGCGCAAGCCGTTGTCGGTGGCGCGATACATGTAGGGCAACGAGAGCACCGTGTATGCAGCCACCAGGACAATGTTTGTGCTCAGTTCGGTGTTGAGCAGCGGCGGCAGCAGTGGAATCCCGAAGAGCGTGAGCGGTTTGCCATAGGTGCGAATCACGCCGAAGACCAGCACAATTGCCGGGATGACGAAAGGCAACAGCGTAATAAACTCAACAACGCCCCGCCAGCGCGGCATGCGCAGATTGACCCAGAAGGCCGTCGGGACAATCAAGGCCAGGCTGGCGACAATGGTCAACACCGCAATCAGGCTGGAGAACAGAAAGGTGCGCAGAAAGTCAGGATTGGCAAAGGCGGCTGTGTAGGCGGAGAAACCAATGCTGCCGCGCACCTTTTGCAAGGAGAAGACAAAGGTGCCAAAGAGGGGTAGAACAAAATAGAGCGCGCCGATCATGAAGATGAGCCAGGCGAACCAGCCAGCACGTTGTGACATGGGTGCTCCTTGTCTGCTACTTCAGCCAGCGTTCCGACAGGCGCTGTAGCCAGATGTAGCCGCTGATGCATACGGCCATGATGACGACCATGCCCAGCGCCATCGCATACCCTAGATTCGGATTGCGCAACACGTCGCCGCGCATTTGGGCGCCCAACTGGATCGTGATGAGCTGCAGGTTGCCGCCCGTGAGTCCATAAGCGGTAGCGTAGGCGCCAAAGGCATTGCCAAACAACAACAACATTGTGCCGAGCAGTGAGGGCATCAACACCGGCAGGCCGACGCGCAGCCAGTACTGGGCAGTGCTCGCCCCCAGGTTTTCCGCCGCCTCACGCCACTCGCGTTTGAGGCCCTCGATGGCAGGAATCATGATTAGCAACATGAGTGGAAACTGGAAGTACATGTACGCCAGGCTTAACCCCAGAAAACTGTAGAGGTTGAAGCCAGCCTCGTAAATGTTCCAGCCGAAGACATTGCGCAGCAACACCGTCAGAAAGCCAACCTGCCCCAAAGTGGCGATGAAGGCAAACGCCAGCGGCACGCCAGCAAAGTTCGACGCCACCCCGGCAAAGGTCAACGTAACAGGCCGCAGCCAACGCGGCAAGTTGCCGACCGTCAACGCATACGCCATGAGAAAACCCAGCAGACCACCCATCAGCGCCGTTGCCAGACTGATCTGGATGCTGAGGAGATAAGAGGCTGGGATCGGCGGCTCAAAGAGGCCAGCGATATTCTCCAGCGTAAACTGCCCGGCCTGATTCTGAAAGCTGTCGATGAAAAGCGACGCCGAAGGCAAAAAAATGAACAAAATTGAGAACAAAAAGAATGGAGCCAGCCCCAACCAGTTCCAGGAAAAGCGCCGGCGCGACGTAACAGAAAGTGTGGTTGTCATGAGTGTAGGTGACGCTTCAACACAGAGATTGGAGATGAAGAGATTGGAGATGAAGAGATTGGAGCTCGTTTCGTGACGACGCAATCTCCCAATCTCCAATCTCTAGTCTCTACTTACTGCGCAGCCTTCACATCTGCGCCGACGACGCTGTCCCAATTTTCGACAATGACCTGCTTGCCAGTCACCAGTTCATCCAATGTGGGGAAGACCACGCCGGAGGCGTCGGGAATTTTGGCCGCAATCTCATCCGGGATGGCGCCGCGCTCGCGGAGGTCGGCCTCGCGAATGGGGCGGCAATAGCCCTTCATCCACATGAGCTGACCTTCATCCGAATACAGATGCTCCATCCACAGTTTTGCAGCGTTCGGGTGCGGGGCGTAGGCGCTGATGCCCTGCAAGTACACGCCAGCGATGCGCCCATCAGATGGAATCACGACTTCGGTTGCCGGGTTGCCTTCGAAGCCATCCGCCCAAGAGAGCGCGTTGTAATCCCAGACCGCCGTGATCGGCGTTTCACCCAGGGCAACTGTACCCGGCAGCGCGATCACTGGTACCAGGTTGCCTGCCTGGTTGACCTGCGCCATCAACTCCAGACCGGCGGTCGGGTCGGCGAGCGTGCCGCCGTTGGCCAGGCTGGCCGCCTGAATCGACAAAATCGCCTGGTTGGAGGTACGCGGATCACCCGACAACGCAAACTGCCCCTTGTACTCCGGCTTGGCCAGATCGAGCCAGCTCTGCGGCGTGTTCGCCACGACATCCTTGTTGACCAGGAAGGCCATCACGCCATAGTAATCGCCATACCAGTAACCCTCTGGGTCCTTGGCGCTCTCCGGAATCGTCTCCCAGGTGCTGACCTTGTACGGTTGCAGCAACCCTTCCGCCACGGCCTGCGGGCCAAAGGCAAAACCAACGTCGATCACGTCAGGCGCCTGCGGCCCTTTGTTGTCCTTGTTGGCCTTGATCGCTTCCAACTCGTCGCCGGAGCCAGCGTTCGGATCAAGCTCATTGACCTTGATGCCATATTTTGCGGCGAACGAGTCGATGACCTCGCCGTAGTTGCACCAATCGCGCGGAAGTGCAATCACCGTCAACTCGCCTTCGGCTTGCGCTGCAGCGACCAATTCCTCCATACCAGCGGGGACTTCAGCGGCCGGCGCCTCCGCCGCCGGGGCTTCCGTGGCAGGCGCTTCTGCCGCTGGAATAGCCGCAGTGCAGCCCGACAACGCAAACACGACGAGCGCAATCAGCGCAGAGTACAGCAGATGCCGTCTTTTTGCCTGCATACTACATCTCCTTTTGACTAAAGTGTTGACTTAAGTGATGGGTGCACACAATGGTAGAAGTCGCCGTTTCTCCTACACCGACCTGTGCCTGTCATGGAGGCTCTGATCAGAAGGATACGTTACTCCTATAGCCTTGTTCTACCACACAATTCACCAACCGCGCCAATGTCAGAAATGGTTGCATGTAAATGATTGTTTAACACACAGGATAGCGATGGAACGGATGAAGATGGCGCGGGTATGCGCAGGAGCGGACGCGCAAAGGCGGCGAGAGGCGCACTGTTTCACTGTGCGCTCCGCCGCCTTTGCCCTGATGGTCAAGAGGTCGGGCTAGCGATCATTCACCCCGACGCGGTCCGACTACTCCACAAGTTCGTAGGTGAGCTGCAACTGCATCGTCAGGCGTAGCTGGCCGGGCTGAATCGGGGTGCGTTCGGCGCCGCCCATGCCGATCTGGAAGCTGCTGATCGAGTTGTTGTAGAAGCCGCCAGCGCCGCCTACGACTTCGCTGATCGCCAGAATTTTACCAACCTTCACACCGTTGAGCGCTGCTAGTTCCTCAGCGGTCGCCCTGGCGTTCTCGACGGCCAGCTTGCGCGCCTCGGAGCGAACGGCTGTAGCGTCATCCAGCAAGAATTCGACGCCATAGATGTTGTTGGCGCCTGCCTTGATGGAGGCGTCCAACACCTCGCCTACCTTGTCCAGATCACGGATAATGACCGTCACGTTGTTGCTGACGCGGTATTGCACTTCCTCATCGCTCACCGGACCGCTGGCGCCATAACGCTCGGCAAAGACATTGTAGCCGCTCGTCTGGATGTCCTTGCCCGCAATGCCCAGCTCAACCAGCGTTGCCAGCAAGCGGTCCACGATGGCGGCATTCTCGGCAGCGGCTTCCTCCACGGTGGGACGGAGCACCTCTACGCCAATGTTGGTGCGCGCCACATTCGGCTCGATGTTGACCACGCCCTCACCCACAACAGTGATGGTGCGGGAAGGTGCAGGCGTTGCTACATCCTGAGCGAGGGCAGGCGGTGTTTGCAGCCAGCTTCCACCAATTACGCTGCCGGTCAGCAGTAGCGTTGCTACCAGGGTAATGGCAAGCACGCGCTGGATTACTGTAGTGTTCATTGTGTCCTGAATCCTTTCATCATAATTGTTCAGCGTTCATTCGCTGTCGCAACCGTGACGAAGCGCCGCAGATAATTGTTCCGTCTCTTTGCGCATGATTTGACAACTTCGCCGGCATCCCCTATACTTTGCATCGTTGGCAGCGATCCTCGGTAGCTCAATCGGCAGAGCATCCGGCTGTTAACCGGACGGTTGTTAGTTCGAGTCTAACCCGAGGAGCCAAGAATAAAAGCCGCTCTCCAGAGACAGAGAGCGGCTTTTTTGTTTACCAATGCGCTGACAGGAGAGGCTGATTACACAGTTGTGCGCCTATGGCGCAGTGGCGTCACAGCGATTGGGTAGGCCTGCGCACGTAACCTCACACGGCACACCGGGCAGATAGCGTTCCCACTCAGCCTGGTCAAGATTGCGTCCGGCAACTGTACAGGCGCGTGTCGCCAACGCATCGGGCGCCAGATGCCACATGCGCCACGTACCGTCCGTACTGGCTGTAAAGATCGCCCCGCCAACATAATCGACGCTGTTGACGGCAGCCGTGTGACCGCTCAGCACCGTGGGAATCTGTAGCGGCGCCGTCAGGTTCCACAAGCGCACGCTGCGGTCGGCGCTGGCCGAGATCAACTCGTCGGACGTCGCGCCAAAGGTCACCATGCTGACCTCGTTGGTGTGTCCCTGCCAGTGTTGTATAGAGGTTTCAGGCGCCGCCGCTGCCCATACCCAGAGATGCCCACTCTGATCACCGGCGGCCAGCCACCTGTCGTCAGGGCTGAAAGCAAGGCTGGTCACTTCGGCGTCGCCGGCGCGCCACTGCACCGGCGCCCGATCCAGTTCGGTCACCGACCAGAGCGTGAGCACACCGTCGCTGTCGGCAATCGCTAACTGGTCGCCGACAGCACTCAAGCTCATCGCTGTGATGCGCGGCCCAACGGTGCGCAGACTGCGCAGCAGCTGCGCAGTGTCTAGGTTCCACACATGCACGGCGCCATCATCACCCGCAGAAAAGAGCAAGCGCCCGGCAGGGTGTATCGCTACAGCAGCCACGCGCCCGTTATGGCCAATCATGGTGGCAGCGGGCGCTGCTGCACCCTGCGCCCACACATAGATCGCGCCGGCAACATCGCCCGCAGCGGACAGGGCGCCGTCAGCGCTGACGGCCAGCGCACTGAGCGTGCTGGCGCCGGTTGTCGTCAACAGCGTTCCCGCTTCGGCGCTGCGCACCGCCCACGTCTGGACTCCGGGCGTCTCCCCGCCGATTGCATAGAGGCTCAGCCCGTCCGGCGTCTGCAGTTCATCGACAAAGGAGGCGCCAGCCACCAGGATCGACGGCTCCGCCTGCGGATTATCGACCAGCCAGATACGCACGAAATGGTCATAGCCAGCGGTGAGAAAGCCGTTGAGACCGCGCACGCTGGCCAGCAGGTTGATGACGCCATCATGCCCGCGCACGGTGACGGGTGTAGCGCCGACCTGACTGTAGTCCCATAGCCGCACACTGGCCTGTTCGGGACCGTCATCGCCGACTGTCACAAGTTTTTCGCCGCCAGCGCCAAGCACGAATGCCAACCCGCGCAGCGATGCCGCATGGGCGCGCACCACATAACTGCGTGTGGCATCCTTGAAATTCCAGACGCGCGCCACGCCGTTCTCATCACCTATCGCCAACCAGACGCCGTTTGCAGAGAAATCCAGCGCGCGGATTGACGCGTCATGGCTGGGCAGATTCACCAGAGCGGTCAGTTTTGTCCGCTCTGAACCCGGCTCTGAACCCGGCGCAGGATAGACATGTACGCCCCCCAATTGATCGCCGGCCGCATAAACTGCCCCATCCGGGCTGAAGGCAATGGTCGTGATCGGGGCAGCGAGCATCGCAACGGCAACCTCCTGCGCCGGTGCACCCATCAACCATAGTCGCAGGACGCCGTCGCTGTCGCCAGTCACCAACCACTGATGATCTGGGCTAAACGCGAGGGTGGTGACTGCGCCCGTGTGCCCAGGCAAGGCTTGCCCCGCAGCGTCAGGCGTGCGCGTGTCCCACAGATAGAGGGCGCCGGCTTCACCGGCGGCTGCCAACCAGCGACCATCCGCGCTAAACGCGACTGCGTACAGTGGCGCGTCAGCTGTCGCCAACGTTTGTGGCGCGGCTTCTGGCGCGTCGATTTGCCAGACCCGTACGACGCCATCCTCTCCTGCCGCTGCCAGACGGCGATCCGGCGCCACCGCTAACCCCCAGACAAGCGACCCACCCGCTGGCATGAGCGTGTACGTTTGCAGATCGCCAGCCGCGATCCGCCAAGCCTGAAGCGCGCCGTCGGCTGTGGCGGCGGCAAACCAACTCCCGTCGGCGCCCAACACAAGCGCCACCGCGTCATCGTTGATCGGCGTGGCCGGAATACCGCCGGTGGCGTGCAGGACGTCGTGGATCGACTGCGCGACCGCGTGCGAAAGTTGACCACCATTTGCCGCACTCAATCGCATCGCCTCGACAGCCAGCAACAGCGCCTGCTGTGGGCTTTGCTCCAACGCCAGGACTGCCTGGCTGGCAAGCTGGTCAGCGCGGATCTGGCGGTTAAGCTGGTCGGTGATGGCGCGCGCGGCCATAGCTTCGGCGGCGCGCGCCTCGGCTTGCTGTGCGGCTTCGCTGGCGCTCTGTTCAGCGCGGATGGCGCGGTCGCGTTCGGCATTTGCCGTGCGCGTGGCGTTCTGTGCGGCCAGCGCATTCTGAAGCGACTGAACCGCCAACACGACGGCTATCACCATCAAGAGAAACATCAGAATCGCAGCGCCGGCCGCTGCCAGCGCCACGATACGATCGCGCGCCGCCTTCTGACGACGCTTCTCCTCGTCAAGCTGTTGCTGTCTCAGCAGCGCGGCCTCGGCCTCAGCGCCGGCGGCGACGAAGCGACGTTCGATCTCGCTATAGCGCGTAGGGTAGCGCGCCAGCTCAGCCTGGGCATCGACCAGCGCCTGACCGCTCAGGAGCAGTGAAGGTCGACGGTCGGCGTGCCAGAGATCGGCCGCAATCACCAGCGGATGGCGTCGTCGCCACTGTGCATTGGCATCGCGGATCGGCGCGATCAGGCGATCATGCACCAGTTCCACCCAGCGCCCACCGCTGCGCGTCTCGCCACGCAACAAGAAGCGCCGCTCCAGCTCGAAGACGACGGTATTGGGTAACCCGCCCGTCTCACTTTCCGATTGATAGAGCAGGTTGCGTGTGCCGTCGCGGGTGATCAGGGTCTGACTGAACCAATCGCGTATCTCGCGCTCGCTGACGCCGCTTCCCTCCAACGGCACTGCTGCCAACGTCTGTTCGTAGAAAGTCGCCAGCGCGTGATTGACGAACTCGCCCAGCCCGGCGCCGCGCGCCAGACTCTCGACATCGTCGGCAGTAATGGTGACGCCAGGACGGTCGCGTAGATTCTCCCACAGCTGCATACAAACGACCTGCAACTGCACCGGCTCGATAGTTTCGCCCAGTCTGGGGGCGTCGTCGCTGCCGGTCGTCATCTGGCGCAGGTTGTTCACCAGATTCTCGGCGACGCCTGGTGCAAAGGGGCGCCCGGCCAGCGCCGCCGGTTGTTGCACCGCCTCCAACGCCGCCGCTGCGTCCATATAGGTAAGCCGATAGCGCACGCGGCCGCGATTCGGCAGCAGCCGCAAATAGGGGTCAAGCTCGGCGATGTAATCCTCGCGCAGGGCAAGAATGCCCCATAGGTGTGGGTCGTCGTTCAGCGCCTGGCTGAGCTGGCGGAAGAAATCCTCCCGTTTCTGCCATTGGTCTGCGTAGGTGGTGAACAGCTCCTCGAACTGGTCGATTACCAGTATCCGGTCGGGGCGCGCCGGGTCAGTGGGCAACGCAGCCAGATACTCTGGCAAGCGCAACGTGGCCAGGCGCAGGCTGTCAGCGTCCGCTGTTTCCAGGTCGCGGAGCAGATTGAAGACATAGACGTTGGCGAGCGTCTGCAGAGACCAACCAGTGGGCAACTGCCTGCCCACGCGCACTGTGCCCAGAATCGCAAACCCTTCCTCGCGCAGGGCAGGCAGTAGCCGCGCATTCAGCAGCGAACTCTTGCCGGCGCCGGAAGGTGCGTAGAAGAGCACCAGCCGTTCCGCCAGCACCAGTGATAGCAGGTCGGCGCTCTCACGCTCGCGACCAAAAAAGAGACGGCGCTCGCGCGGGTTGTCGCCAAAAGGGCGTGGCCCGATGTATGGATTCTCGCGGTCGGGCGTCGGCGCGTTGTCTTCAGCAGTCAGACTTGCACTCAGGCTTGCACTCAGGCTTGCGGCCATGCTCATCCCCCTTGCCACGCGCTCCAGAGTTGCTTGAGAAATGCCAGGGCGTCGCCCCAGTAAATATCGAAGCGGTACTTATCCTGTGCGAGGTACATTTGCACGTACTCCTGAAAGCGCGCCGAGTCGAGAATTTCTGGCGTGTCACGCGGGTCGAGCTGGATCGCCACACTGCGCGGGCGGCGCGGCTGGTCGCGGATCAACTCCTGCAGAATCACGCGCATCTCCCACGACTGCACGTTATAGCCCAGCAGAATCAAGATTGTACTGGAGATGGCGTTGCGCACAGCGTTGGGCATCTTGCCGATCTCGCGAAAGTCGTGGATGACGTTGCCAATGAAGTCGAGATGATCTTCCTCGCTTAGCACTAACGAATCGGGGAACTCATCCAACCCTTGCAGATGGTAGACCAACGGCGCATCGATCGTCGGCTGAAAATCAGGGTTGTGATGATAGTCGGCGGGGATGATCTCCTCCAGGCTGGGGTTCCAGGCGTAGACTTCGGTGCGCGGATGCTTGTTGAGGTTGCGCAGCGCCGTCTCCAGCAGCAGGTGCGGGCTGGTCGTCAAGTAGATCGGCATGTCGAAGGCGGCCAGAAGGTTGAGCGAGTTCTCCATGTCGCCAGCAGCAGGATAGCCCAGGCGTTCGCCGACCAGTTGCGACAGGCTCAGACCACGTTCACGGCGCACCTGTTCCAGCAGACTCCGATCCAGAGCCGGGTCCTGCGCCACAGCCGCCAGGTAGCGCTGCTTGAGAAACTCCAGATATTCTGTCTTGGCCCGATATGCATCGCGGTAAGTGACGCTCAAATACTGCGCCACCAGCGCCAGGTTGGCGTCCGCCAGTGGATAGCCACCACTCTTCGCCCACTCACGCACCACCGCCTGGCCGGGAAAAAGCGTCCCCAGGATCAGCTGATTGCTGATCACCGGCGTGCACTTTTTGCGATTGATCTGATCAGCGATGTAGCTCCAGGCAATCTCGTTATTGGGCATTGGTGCGTCTCTCCGCAGGCGGCTGTTTCAGGCGTCACAGGCGACGCGAAAACCGATGGTGGCAAGGTGGGCGTCGGCGTGCACGGCGGTGCGGGCGCTGCACGTCAATAACGCCGGTGGATCGTTGAAAGCTCCCCCGCGACAGATGCGCAACTCATTGACCCGGTCACTGACGGCCTCGCGTTCATCGCGTTGGTAAGGATAGACAAAGCGCGGCTGGCGCACATTGTCGCCCCAACGCGTGGTCGTCCATTCGCGCACATTGCCGACCAAATCACAAACGCCAAACGGGCTGCATCCCGCTGGCGTCGCCGTAACCGGCGTCGTCTGATGGCTGTTGGCGTTACAGCGGTCGGACGTGAGCGGCTCTTCGCCCCAGGGATAGGTGCGCACATCATCGCCGCGTGCCGCACGCTCCCACTCCGCTTCGGTAGGCAGCCGGTAGGCGCGTCCAGTCTGCGCCGCCAGCCAGACGCAATAGGCCGCCGCATCGTGCCAGGTGATGCCGGTCACCGGGTGGTCGAGACGATCTGCCGGCGGCGTCGTAAAGAACCAGCCACTTTGCTGCGGACGTCGCTCTGGCTGGCGTTTGACAAAGGCAGCGTATTCGGCATTGGTGATCGGATATTTGCCGATGGCAAAGGCGGGCGCTTCCACGGTGTGTTGTTGCCATGGCGGCGAGGCGTCGCCAGCGCCCATCGTGAAGACGCCGGCAGGAATGCTGACCATCTCCGGCTCGAAGGGCAAGCGTGGAGCAGGTGGCGCTGTTTTCTGGCCAATCGCTGGGGCAGGTGCAGGTGACGCTGTCTCTATCAGCCGATTATCGGCCGCGCGCGTGAAAATGACCGGAGTCGCCCAATCTGGCGCGCCGTCGGCGGTGAAGAGCGCCTTGCGCGCCTCGGTGAGCGCGGCTTCCACCGGGAAGCCATCCGCCACCGCGCGATAGAATTCCTGCGCCAGCAACGCAGCACGCTCGCTCACAATGTCGAACTGCATCGCCACTACGACGGGCACACCCTGGCGCACCAGATGTTGCGCCGTGCCCTGAAAGGCATCGTGCTCCGCAGCGCGGGCGCCAGCGCAGGCGTTGAGAAAAACCAGCCGCAGCGCCGTGTCGTCCTCCAGGATCACGCCGAGCGTCTCGGCATCGATCAATGCCCCATTGCCGGCGTCGTCCTCGAAGACCAGGCCACTCTGCTGCATCGCGCTGTCAGCCCAGCCATGCCCGATGAAGTGGATTAGATGCACGGGAGTGCGGCGCAAGTGTTGGCGCAGCGCAGCGACGGTGGGCGCTTCCAGCTGCACCAGTGTAACGCTGCCGGCTGCAACCAGCGGTGCGACTGCATCTTGCACCCGGCGCCATTCAGCTTCTACATCCAGGCGCGGCGCCAGGTCGGCGGGATCGGGCAACACGCAAAGCAACGTCAGCGGCGGTGGTGCGGGCAACTGCGGGGCTGCGGCGCTCAGCGCCATGTAGCGCACCAGCGGCGTCGTCGTGGAGAGCGCCAGAAAGCGGTCGAGGCCAGGTGCGTAGACTAACTCCCAGGGCAACCGCGCCAGTTCGGGGACGTCGGCCAGGTGTAGGCGCACGCGCAGATGGCGCCCGTCGCGCCTCACGGCGTCGAGGCTGCGCAGCAGCGCAGTTTCAACCTCGCCGGGAAAGAGCACAGTGTACAATGCTGCGCCCCATTGTTTCACCTGCGCCGGGCCAAGCTGCTCGACCTGCCAGCCACTCCCGATGATTGTCTGGATTGTGGCCAATTCCGGCGTCAACACCAGCGGCGCCTGCGCCTGTCCTGCTGGCGAGTCGAGCACGCGGGCGCGATAGCCGTCGCCGGTGCGTTCGATGAGCAGGTCGAAGTCTTCATATTGTGGGGACATGGCCGGTCGACGCCTGGGTCAATGGCAAGGATAGAGTCCGCTGTTAGCAGAATACTCTACCATCAACCCCTTGCGCCGACAAACAGGGGAAAATTGCTTTGCTCGACGGATAGACTGTGCAATTTAACTGCGCCATCAGCGCCTGCCCGGAAGCTGTGAGCTTCCGTGCAGGTGAGCAAAGGATGTACGGCCACAGGCCGCAAGACGACGCCATCAGAGAGCGTCGCGCGCCGCGGCGTGAATCTCGCCCCACTTTGGCCCAAGCTGAGCGGCCAGGCGGATCGCTTCGACTAGGCTGGCGTCGCTGGCTATGCCCTGCCCGGCAATATCGAAGGCGGTGCCGTGATCGACTGAGGTGCGGATGACAGGCAGTCCCACCGTCACATTGACGCCTTCGTCGAAGTAGAGCGTCTTGAAGACCGCGTGCCCCTGGTCGTGGTAGAGCGCAATCACGAAGGCGTAGCGTCCCTGCGCGGCACGCGGGAAAAGCACATCCGCCGGCAGCGGACCAACCACCGGGATGCCTGCCGCCTGGGCATCGCGCACCGCCGGCGCAATGGCGACAATTTCCTCGTCGCCGAACAGTCCATTTTCACCGGCGTGCGGATTGAGACCGGCCACCGCGATCGTTTCGGCGCCACGCCCCAACGCGTCCGCCAGTAAGTGCGCCAGCCGAATCTGGCTCAGCACGCGTTCACGTGTGATCAATTCCAGCGCCCGGCGCAGCGATACGTGCGTCGTCACATGAAAAATGAACTGGCCATGCGCCGCCAGCACCAGCGAATAGTGCTGGACGCCAAATTGTTCGGCCAGCAGCTCGGTATGGCCGGGATAGCTGAAGCCCGCCAGCCGCATCGCCTCCTTGTTGAGCGGCGCCGTGACGATGCCCGCGACCTCGCCACGCTTCGCCAGCGCGCACGCCGTCAGCACATACTCGACCGCGCCGCGCCCTGCCGCCGCCGACAGTTCCCCTGGCTTGACGTCTGCCAGCGCGTCACCGGGCTGAAGCACCGGGATCGCAGTGGCATCACGCCAGTTAATCTCGGCAACGGAAGTAACAGGCTGGATATTCAAACGCGTCTGGCTGTCCACAAAGTGGAGTCCATGATAGAGCATCATCACGTCGCCGATGACCAGCGGGCGGCACAGGGCGCGCACCTCTGGCCGGCTTAGCGCCTTGACAACAATCTCTGGCCCAATGCCAGCCGCGTCGCCCATCGTAATTGCCAGGATAGGAGTGGTTCCGTTGTTCATGATCGTGGCCATACTTTCTTGACTTACTAATTGCCAGGCAGAGTTTATGCGGTAGCAGCTACGCAGTCCACCCGTCTTCCCGGCAACTCCGAGCGGGTCTACTTTACGGTTGGGGCAAGCGTTTGCAACGCAGGTCATCACCTCCGGCGTGGCAGGCTGCCTTGTCACGCCAGCGATTTGAGTCTGACCGATAGATCGGGCCGGTAGATCGGGCCAGTAGATCGGGCCAGTGGATCAGACCGGGCTGAATCCTGCCTCAGCCAGAAACGCCGCCATTTCGCCCTCGGCGCGTTCGGCGTAGGTGGCGTAGCGGGCGCGCTTGCTGCGCACGGACTCCTCTAGTTCGGGCAGCAGCCCCATCGCCGCCTTCATCGGCTGGAAAGCGGCAGGGTCGGCGTGGGTGATGTAGTGCAGCAGCGCGCCGACCATGGTGGTGCGCGGAAAGGTGAGCAACGGCTCGCCGCGTAACCTCCGCACCAGATTGACGCCCGCCACCAGTCCGCCCATTGTACTGCCGACATAGCCCTCCGTACCCGTGATCTGCCCGGCAAAGAAGAGATCATCACGCCCCTTGAATTGCAGCGTCGGATGCAGCAAGGTCGGACTGTTGATGAAGGTATTGCGATGCATCTGCCCCAGCCGCACGAATTCGGCGTGCGCCAGCCCCGGAATCAGCCGCAATACCTCTTCCTGCGCGCCCCAGCGGATGTTGGTCTGGAAACCGACCATGTTGTAGAGTGTGCCGGCCACGTTGTCCTGGCGCAGTTGCACTACGGCGTAAGGGCGACGCCCGGTGCGCGGGTCGCGTAGCCCGACCGGACGCATCGGGCCAAATGCCAGTGCGCGCTCCCCGCGCGCGGCCAGCGCCTCGATCGGCATACAGCCCTCGAAATAGCGCTCAAGCTCTTTGTCGGCGCCCTTCAACTCGATCTTCGGCGCTGCCAGCAAGGCCTGCACGAAACGCGTGTACTCCGCCTTATCGAGCGGACAGTTGATATAATCGCCATCGTCACCGCCTAGCGCGCTCTCGCGGTCGTAGCGGCTCTGACGGAAGGCGATCTGCATGTCAATGCTGTCAGCCACAACGATAGGCGCCATGGCGTCGTAGAAGTAGAGGTGCTGTTGGCCGGTAAGCTCCTGGATACGCGTCGCCAATGCGGCGCTCGTCAGCGGGCCAGTAGCAATGATCGTGGGGCCGGCGGGAATATCTGTCACCTCGCAGCGATGCACCGTGATGTGAGGATGGCCATGAATCAGCGCCGTGACTTCCTCAGCAAAGTCATCGCGGCTGACGGCCAACGCTGCGCCCGCCGGCAGGGCGTGCTTGAACGCCGTGCGGATAATCATGCTGCCCAACCGCAAGAGTTCATGCTTGAGAATGCCCAATGCACGGTCAGGCAGTGTCGAACCCATCGAATTGCTGCACACCAGCTCTGCCAGGCGATCGGTGTGATGCGCCTCTGTCCCACGCACCGGGCGCATCTCGATCAGGTCGACGTGTAACCCGCGCTGCGCGATCTGCCAGGCGGCCTCGCTTCCAGCCAACCCGCCGCCGATGATGGTGATCGTGTCAGTCATGATGCTCCTTATTGCTCAGCGGCGAGTTGCGCGGGGCGAACTCGCCGCGTACCACCGGTTCTTATGCCATCGACTTCTTATGCGCTCTGCATCTCGCAAGAGCGAGTAGGATACAATGGTCGTGGAACAGAATCAAACGCGGTAGAATCAAACGCGGTAGAATCAAACTATGACCCAACCATGCATCTCTGTCTGGATTCCCGGCGACCAGCTGCTACCCGATCATCCGGCGCTGCAGGCAGCCGCAACACTGACCGATCGTGCGCACATCCGCGTGCTGCTGGTGGAAAGCACACAGCGGCTGACAAAGTTGCCTTATCAGCGCAAGAAGTTGGTGCTGCTCCTCAGCGCCATGCGCCACTACGCTGAAGAGCTACGCGCCGCCGGCTACACGGTGGATTACCGTCAGGCGGAGAGCGCGGGCGCAGGCTTGCGCGCCCACGTCGCCGCCTGGCAGCCGCAGCGCCTGTTCACAATGGCAACCGCAGAGTATCGCGGCCGTATCCTTCAACAGCGTCTGGCGCGCCTGCTGGGTGCGCCGGTGACGGTGCTGCCCAACACGCAATTTCTGACCGGGCGCTACAACCCTTACCCACAGCCGCGCAACAAAGTGGTGTTGGAACATTTCTATCGCGCCCAACGCAGGTATTGGGGTCTGTTGCTCGATGCACAGGGCGAACCGCTTGGCGGCGCATGGAATTTTGACCGGGAAAACCGCAGACCCCTCCCGCGCACCGGGCTAGCGATCCCGTCGCCGCTGCGATTTGCGCCGGACGCGCTGACGCAACAGGTGATGAAGGACGTGGCGTCGCTGCCGAACGGCGTCGGCCGCGTGGATGGCTTCGACTTGGGGGTGACGCGCCAGGATGCTGAAGCTGCGTTCGACGACTTTCTGCGCCACCGCCTGGCAAACTTTGGCCCCTATGAGGATGCCATGAGTCAGCACAGCGCTGTGCTCTTTCATTCATTGCTATCGCCCTACATGAACATCGGTCTGCTTGACCCGTTGACCATGGCGCGCCGCGCGGAACAGGCGTATCACGCAGGCCAGGCGCCGCTTGCATCAGTTGAAGGCTTCATTCGTCAGATCGTGGGCTGGCGTGAATATATCTACTGGCAATATTGGCAACAGATGCCGGGGTTGCTTCACGCCAATGGTTGGCGGCACACGCGCCCACTGCCAGGCTTTTTTTGGAGCGGCGCCACAGAGATGAAATGTCTCCATCAGGTGATCGAGCGCGTCATCACCCTGGGCTATTCGCACCACATTGAGCGGTTGATGGTGATCTGCAACTTCTGCATGCTGGCAGGCATCGACCCGGCGGCAGTCAACGCCTGGTTTCTCACCTGTTACGTGGATGCTTACGAATGGGTGGTGACGCCCAACGTGATCGGTATGGGTCTCAACGCTGACGGCGGGCAGACGGCCACCAAACCCTACATCGCCTCAGCCAACTACATCCACAAGATGAGCGACTATTGCACAGGCTGCCGTTTCAACCCCAAGGTGCGCACCGGCGCTGACGCCTGTCCCTTCAACGTTCTCTATTAGAATTTCCTGCTGGAGCATGAAACGACGTTGCGCGCCAACCCGCGCTTCGGGCCAGCGGTGCTGGGGCTGAAGCATCTGAAGCCAGACGAGCGTACAGCGATTCGGCGGCAGGCAGCCGATTTTCTGGCGGTGTTATCGGAGGCGTGATGGTTGGCGGCAATACGGAGCGTCAGCGAGACGGTATCATGAACGCTTACTCCAGATTGGCATGGCGCGCCATCATCGCGACGTTGTCCTGCTTACAGCGGGCAGCCAACATCGCACCCAGGCAGTCGAGATAGATCGCCATCGCCTGCTCTAGCGCGTTGGCAAGCGGCAGTTGCGTGGGCGTTGTCACATCGCTCTTGACCGAGCCAGCCGGAATAATGATCGGCAAGTCGGCCAGCTCCGCCAGCGGCGTCGCCGGGCTGGAGGTGATTGCCGCTACTTGGGCGCCAAAGTCTTTAGCTTTGCGCACGAGCATCAACACCGTCGCGGTGCGCCCACTGCCGGAAAGCACAATCAGCAGGTCGCCGGGCGCGATGGCGGGTGTGGTGGCGTCTCCCACGATGTGCGCCGTCAAGCCGATCTGCATCAGCCGCATCGCAAACATGCGCAGGAGCAGCCCGCTGCGCCCCAACCCCAACACAAAAACACGACGCGCCCCCAAGATGGCGGCAAGCAAGGCTTCGGCCTGCCCGTCATCGAGCTGGGCAAGGATGGTGTTGACTTCCTCCAGGTCAAGACGAATCCAGTCGGAGAGGCGGCGCGTCGTCATAGCGTCACGAGTCATAGCGTCACAAGTCACAGCGTCACAAGTCACAGCGTCACAAGTCACAGCGTCATGCCCTCAGTGCAACGCGTGACGCGTGGCGTTCATTCATTCCGGATTAGCTGCGGCGACTACGCCCGCCGCGCCGGCGTGGTTTGCGGCCAGCAACAGCGACGGGTTTGGATGAAGGCGCAGCTTTTACCCGCGTCGATTCTGGCGGCGCCACCGGGGCGTGCAGCGCCTGTTGATAGGTGTCGTCGAGCAGCATGGTGATGATTGCCAACTCTTCGTCGTTCTCCATCAAGCTGCGGGCCAGGCGCGTGAAGCGTCTGCTGCGCTCCGCCTGTAGCTTGTCGCGGTCGCGCAGCCGCGCTTCGAGCAGCGCTGTCAACCGTTCGGCGACAACCGCCTCGACTTCCTCCTCAGTGGGCAACGCGCGCTCAACGATAGGCAGCTTGTAATGTTTCACCGCGCGATCCAACATCCCTTTGTCGACGCGGCTGACCAGTGTGATCGCTACGCCAGCTGCACCAGCGCGCCCCGTTCGCCCTGCACGATGGATGTAATTTTCCACATCTTCGGGTGGTTCATACTGGATGACATGTGAGAGTTCGGGAATGTCCAACCCCCGTGCGGCGACATCGGTGGCGACGAGAAAACGCAGCGCGCCCTGACGCACCCGCTCCAACACGCGCTCGCGGTCGGCCTGTGACAGGTCGGCGCTCAGTTCGTCAGCATCGTAGCCAAAGCGCTGCAGCACCACAGCAACGAAGTGCACGTTGACCTTGGTGTTGCAAAAAATGATCGCCGACTCCGGGTTTTCAACCTCGATGATCCGGATCAGACTGCGTTCGCGCCCCATGTCGGGCACGACGTAGAAGATGTGTTCGGTCTCCGCCACGTGTACATGGCCACTGCTGAGCGAGACGAACGCCGGTTCGTGCATAAACTGGTGCGCCGTGCGCATCACCTGCGGCGGAAAGGTGGCGGAGAACATGCAGGCATTGACACGGCGGTCGGGCAGGTAGCGCTGTATCTCGCGCATGTCGGGATAGAAGCCCATCGACAACATGCGGTCGGCTTCGTCAAAGATAAGAAGCTCCAGATGATCGAGCACCAGTGTGCGTTTGAGCAGATGATCGAGGATGCGTCCTGGTGTGCCGACGACGATGTGCGCACCCTGCTTGAGTGCGTCGATCTGCGGGCCGTAGCCGACGCCGCCATAGACGGCCACCGTGCGCAACCCAGAGTTGCCGCAGAGCACTTCGGCTTCATGCCAGACCTGATGTGCGAGTTCACGCGTCGGCACCAGGATCAGCGCCTGCGTGGTCGCCCGGTTGGGGTCAAGCCGCTCCAACATAGGCAGCAAGAATGCGCCAGTCTTGCCACTGCCCGTGCGCGCTTGAATCATGACATCCTGGCCGTCAAGCAGGTAAGGAATGGCTCGCACCTGCACCGGCATGAGTTTCGTCCAGCCGGCGCGGCGCGCCGCATCGGCGATGTGTGGGGGAAGTTGGTCGACGGTGATTTCAGGGATTTCGGGAAGGTCGTTAACTATGTCTCGGTCTATTGTTGTATTTACTGTGTCGCTCAAGGTAACTCTCTTGTAGTGCTCTATAGGTGGTGCATCACGTAGTTGTCACGGCGATAACGCTCACCACAATCATTGCTGACCTCTAGGTTAGCTGTTCATCTCTCCGGAAGCTTTGGAGCCTCCGAAAAGAGGATGACCGCTATGACGTTGCAACCTAGAAATCATTAGAACAGTATCCCACAGCCACCTGACTTTGCATAATCACCGACCCTTCCAATTCTACTAACAGGGGCAACGTTGCGTCACCGCTGGATTGCGGGCAGATAGAGCTTTTGCCCTGCGTCGGCAGGAGCAAAGACCGTCAGTGAGACGCGCACCTGTTGGGGCGGCAAAGCGCCGCCTGGTCCGCTACTGTTGATCGTCACGACGCCGACATAATCTCCAGCCGTCAGCCCAGCCGGATCGACGCGAAGTTCAACATCGGCGGGCGTGACGCCGTTTATCCCTGTCATGGACAACCAGGAAGCATCGCTGGTTGCCTGCCATGTCAGCGCGCTTTCCTGTGGGTTGCGCAAGCTGACGGTCTGGGTCTGCACAGTTGTGCTTCCCGCCGTCGCCACAAAGTTAGTGGCAATCGGCGATGCAATCATTGCCGCTGCCGGTATCATGACATCGTTGCTGAGATGGATCGTGCGCTGTGCCACCCCTGTAGCGCCGTCAGCGTCGGTGACATAGAGCCGGATGGTATGGTCGCCGATTGTTTCCAGGTCAGCGTCGAGAGTGGGGCCGGCGCCCAGGTAGCCATCTACATCCGAATACCACTGATACGCAGCATCTGGCAGTGTTGCGTCTTCCTGATCGACAGCGCTGCCAGCCAGTGGCATCAGTTGTCCATAACCAAAGGTTGTGTCTGCCTCAGGCGCGATGATCTCTACCAACGGCGGTTGATTGGGGACGCTAAAGAAACCGGCGGATTCAGCTTGGGTGGTGTTGACGCCGTCGCTCACAATGACGCGCACCTTCCCCTGCGTAGCACCGCCCAATTCGGCGGCCGGGATGACTACTTCGGAGGCGCTGAGATGCAGACGCAACGGCGCATAAGTGGCGCCGCCGTCACGACTATAGAGCACCGTCGCTACCAGCGGGTCATTGTCGAGGTCATCGGCGCGCCAGCGCACGGTCAACCCGGCGGCGCCAACGGTTTCGCCGCCAGCTGGTGCCGTGACTGTGACAGTGGGGGCGTTGGCGCTGACACTGCGTTCAGCCAGTACAGCATTGCCGCTGACGACCTGGATTTTCTGCGTTCCGGCAACAAAGAGCACTTGTTCCACAAATAACAGAGGCTTTGTCTGGTCATCAGGGGCTTCAGTGTCGACACGTGGCGTGAAAGGATAGTTCGCCAGGATGGCGCCGCCCGCTCCCAGGAGCCGAATGGCATAGATGCCCGGTGCAGAACTCGCCAACAATGATGGCGCCGTGAGGCGATAGATTTCGTCGAGCCTAGCCGATGGACCGGCGGGCGTGATGGCGCCCTGAACGACAAGATAATCCGCCAGGGGTGCAGCGCTGCTGCTGGACTGAACAGCCGCCGCATTCTCTGACACCAGCCGGCTGCGAATGCCTTCGTAGGTGTAGGCCGATATCCACTGGTTATTGCAGTAAGTCATCACATCCTTCCAGGTGGGTGGGTAGACGATCGGCCCACGCAGATAGACATCGAAGCCCCAATATTGGTTTTGACCGTTCAGGCGTCCGATCGAGCCGTTTTCGCCCATTGGATAGTTCGTGTCCGGGCCGCCTTCATCGCCACGGCAGGCGACATGACTGCGTCCCCAGGTGTGCGCCAGCTCGTGACCGGTGTACCAATCGCCATAGCTCTCCCCGTCGTTATCCTTGTCCCAGACCGAAAAGCTATGATTATCCGGGTCTCCAGTCGGGCCAGAGGCAATAAAACTGGGAATGTCGGCTGCGCAGCCGCGCATCCACACCGAACTACTGGCGTCGGCCACCAGCCCGAAATAACGCGTCGGCGTCGGGTCGATGCCTGCCCACTTGAGAAAGAGATTGTCCCAAAAGAGCCTGCCATTGACTTCATCGCATGTGGGAATGCGGTTCAAGTTGGTCATATCCTCGGTATCGCGTTTAACGATGAGTCGGGCGATAGGATAGGCGCGGCGCAGCCAATCCTCGACCTCGCGCAATTGTGTCTCTGTTGGCGCATAGATAGTGTCGTTGTTGCGATAGCGCACTGAGAACAACCGCAACACCATCGTGGGCGTGTTCTCAAAGGTGAAACTGGTGCGCAGAATGTTGTCCGTTCGCGTCGCCTCATCGACGGCATTGGGCAGAAAAGTTGGGTTGACCTCGGCCTCGATGGTCAGTGTGCCGGCTGTCGTCCAACTGTCAGGCAAGCGGAAAAAGAACGAGTCACTCAACGCATTGCGATCCGGACTGGCGCGCACGGTGACGGTCGGATCGACAATGTAGCGATTTCCTCCCAACAGATAGGGCACGAACCGGAAGAGGTTCGGCCGTGTGCTCGGCAAGATCGGATCGCCCACGCGCTGCCCACCGACGATGCGCCACAACCGCGCGCCAACCACTGGGTCTGCACTGCCGCTCGTCTTGCGCACGTGCAACCGCACATAGGTGCGCTTGCCGGCTACTAGCGTTACGCCCAGGCCATCAGCTTCCTGGATGCCCTGCGTGATCTCCAGCTGGGTTGCAGCAATATTCGGCTTGATTGTAAAAATTGGCAGGTCGATGGGTCGCACGAAGATTTTACCCAGGTAGTAAGGCTGGTTCGCAGGCAGAGGGGGTGGCGTGGTTGGAACGCCTTCCACGGCGCCGGCGTCGCACTTTGGCCCTTGGGGTCGCGGCAGATTACGTTGGTCGACAACCACAGTGCACAGAGCCGCGGGAATGGCATCGACTACAGAACTACCCGTCGTGGCCAGATGGGTTTGGGTGGCGCCGCCGTTGTCCGCCAGCGGGGCGAGCGCTACATTGGCGTTCTGTATATCCGTTGCCTCGGTCAAGCCACAACTGGCATCGCTCGATTGGTTGTAACCAAGCGAAACTGGGTTTACGCCCAGATAGCAATTCTGGCCATCAATGACGCCTTGAATGATGGTGTTCTGAAGTTGCGGCGCCTCCGATGCAATGTCCACCGCCAGATTGGCGTTGCTATCAAGATAGAGGTTGCCATAGAGGGTCACATGCACCAGTTTGACGCTGCCCTCTCCCAACGCGACTGACGACAAGATGCCGGCAGAGGAAGAACCTGCAGAGTTGCCGCTGACCGTGACGTTTTCCAGCACAGTGTTCCCACCTGCCAGGGCCAGCCCACCGCCGCGATAGGCGCGATTGGTGCTGAAAGTCGAACGTGAGATGGCCGCGTCCCCCTGATTATAGAGGCCGCCGCCGCGCCCCTGATCGGCGTTGCCTGCCACATTATTGACGACGCTGCTGTCGATCAGGGTGAGCGAAGCGCCCACATTCGTCCAGATGGCGCCGCCAGCATTGCCTGCGCTGTTCCCTTCGAGTCGGCTATTGCGCAGTGTGGCGACGCCGCCCAACAGCGCAACGCCCCCCCCACTCTCTCCGGCTTGATTGTTCAGAATCCGGCTATTGACAACCGTCAGCGCACCGCCTGCCTCTACAGCGATGGCGCCGCCGATCCCATCACTGCCGTCACACACCAGACAGGGTGACTGGCTATTGCGCACAGTGCTGTTGTTCAACTCAGCCTGACCATAGACAACCATGGCGCCGCCGCGCCCCGGCCAGGCGCCATTACTGAGAGCGATGTTGTTCAGTGTCAGGTTGGCGCCTGCGTTGACAATGAAAATCTGCCGCAGGTCTTCCCCGCTGACGGTGATCAGGCCACCGCCATCAAGCGTAACATGGTTGCCGGCTTCGATGACCATCGTGTTGGCGAGGATTGTGTGTTCGCCGCCACAGTCGAACGTGATGACGCCGCCCATAGCAATGGCGGCTTCTAGCGCGTTGCCGTCACAACTGGCAGCCGTGCCATCGCCAACGACAACGTCTCCAGGTGTTGCGATGGCATGTGTGAACGGCCAGAAGGCAGTTATGAGCATGATCCAGAATAACACCACAAGCTCATGATGATATTTCGTATGATATTTCATGGTGGTGAACTCCCATTCGGCCAGACGATCTATCCACGTATCTACAGGCTACCGACAGGTTCGGGAGGACGCTTCGAGTTGTGGTGCGGGTCGTAGGTTGTTGACTCCGCCGCGACGCAGCGGCCTAGCATGCCGGAGGCAACGACCTACACAGTTCTTGTGCCCCAAACGTGAAGTAGGCCCCAGGTTCGGAGTACAACATCAAGCGGCAACAAGCAAGGGCGACATCGGCGCACACATTATAATTGATCGCAGCTGTTCCGAAAACCGCCCTTTTTCGGTCTTTCGCTCAGACTGTGATCAGGC
>CZCA01000826.1_pt1 | contig 36848 bp, 34 predicted proteins | sample 591981 | NCBI WGS metagenome assembly CZCA01 (sample SAMEA3556810, study PRJEB10932) | anaerobic digester metagenome | reverse complement strand
TGGCGGAGAGATGGGGATTGCGCCGAGCCACGTCGGCAAAATCCTCCACAGGAGAATTTTGGGACGGATTTTTAAAGGAAAAAAATCCTATCCTCCTTTTCGAATCCCCGCATCTCTATATAATTTGCAATAAAGAAAAATCCGTTCAAGATGATAAACTTCATCTAAAACGGATTTTTTGGCGGAGAGATGGGGATTCGAACCCCAGGAACGGCTAAAAACCGTTCACATGATTTCCAATCATGCTCCTTCGGCCAGCTCGGACATCTCTCCAAAAAATAATGCTTGATTATTATACCCAATAAGGCTAATAAAATCAAGTGTTTTTTTGTTTTTTGTAAGAAAATGTGTGTATTTATATTTTATAGGACTATTTGACTTAACAATTCGCCTACCTTGCTGTGGAAAACTAAACTGCATTTTTTGTCCATTGGCGTTTTATCTCTGTTTATTAAAACTAAATTATTGCCATGGAAATATTGCACTAAACCAGCAGCAGGGTATACCGTTAAGGAGGTGCCGGCTATTATCATGGTGTCAGCCTGAGATATAGCCTTTACAGCATTGTTTACTACTTTGTTGTTTAATGGTTCCTCATATAAAACAACATCAGGCTTTATTATGCAGCCACATTCGCATTTTGGTATGCCCTTGGTGGTTAAAATGTATTGGGCATTATATTGCTTTCCACATTTTGTACAGTAATTTCTGTGTACTGAGCCGTGAAGCTCATATACAGCTTTACTGCCTGCTGTCTGATGCAGACCGTCAATGTTTTGTGTAATAACTGCACTTAGCTTTCCTAGCTCCTCCAGTTCTGCCAGCTTGTAATGTGCGGCATTTGGTTTTGCTGTTAAGCATAGCATTTTGTTACGATAAAAACGATAAAATTCTTCTGTGTGTTCCATAAAATATGTATGGCTTAGTATTTCCTCTGGTGGTATGTCATACTCTTGATTGTATAGCCCATCTACTGAACGAAAATCTGGTATTCCACTTTCTGTTGATACTCCTGCACCACCAAAAAAGACTATGCGTTGGCTGTTATCTATCACCTTTTGCAGTTTTTCCACCATTGTAAACAACTCCTTTTATTTTTAGTATAGTACCTAGGGAGGACTTTTGCAACGAAAATTATTAAGTGGTATTTGAAATCAAGTAATAATAATTCAAAGCAAAAACCTAGTAATCTTGTATGAATCTTAAAAAATAATCAGGAAGCTGTCAAATTTGTAGAAGTAATGAAAATCTTTGATTTTTCTGGTACGCCTTATAAAACATTTATCAGTAAGGCAAAATCCGTACCTTTGGACAGCTAAGGCTGTATAATTAAATGTAAAAGAACCTGATAATCCCTTTGATAACGAAGCTATTATTTGTCCGTTACCTGTTATTGAAATTGTAGAATATATTGCCAATAGCCCAAACACTATTGCAGGTGAAACTATTAGTGGAGGTAGGCTGTACCATAAGGTGAAGAAAACATTTTATGTTAAAGTGTGTTTTACTACCTTTACAAAGGTTATTTGTGAGGTTTTAGAGCCTAATTTTTAGATAAAGGATTATTACAAAAATTAGCTTAATAATGAATAATACAAAATGACGATGATGAATGTGAGGGAGAAACTAATTTTTCTATAGGTTTTTAAAATTTAATTGATATTTTATGCTATTTTTCAAATGATAATTATGAGGTGAGAAAAATGGCAAAGCAAGGTATGAAGCGTATTGACCCACGCCACCCAAAGGCAACACAGGAAAATCATAAACAAAATTTACCTAAAAACGATGTTCCTCCGGTGCCAGAAATACAGGGCAAAGCTAAGCATGGCAAGGAAAAGGTGGATGACCTGTCACGTTCAAATAAGAAAAATGATTAATTTATCAGCAAATAAGTATGTGGATAATAAAAAATAAACAAATGCAATAATATTTGTCAATAAAAACGCTCTTGTGAAGGCACAAATGTACCCACCTCCTTATTATTAGATTTTTTATCTAATTTTTTTTGGGTGGGTACAAAAGCCTTATCATAAGAGCGTTGTTAATATTAAAATATATATTACATTAAAGCATTTGCATACTTCCAAGCTAAAATCCTCATAACTGCATGGTCTATAGTATCCTGTGAAATTGTTCCATCATTTACTGCTTTTAGTACGGCAGGGTATGATGTTGTGTACTCTCCAGTTATAACCATATCATTGCCAGCGTTCAGTGCAATAACGGCTGGGTCATAGTCACCAACATAGTCCAGTATAGCTTCCATGGAGCAGTCGTCTGTCATTATAATACCTGTGAAGCCTAGCTTATCTCTTATTATTTTGTGGACATCAGCAGATAAGGAGGCAGGGTATTTGCCATCTACACAGGTCATAATGTTATGGGAAACCAATAAACAGTCTGCACCAGCATCTATACCTGCTTTAAAAGGTATAAAGTCCTCACCTTCAAACTGAGAGTATGGTCGGTTATCCACTGCAACGCCTGTATGAGTATCCACATTATTACCGTATCCGGGAAAGTGCTTTAGGGTAGCGGCTATGTTGTTTTCTTGACTAACCCTTACTACTGTCGCAACAAATTCACCTGTTTTTTCCGGTGTTTCACCTAATGCACGGTCGTAAATAAAGTCATTAGGGTCGGTAGAAATATCACATACAGGTGCTAAATTGTTATCAATGTTTAGGGTGTTTAGCAGATTGCTTTTTGCCTGTGTGTCAGCTGCTATGGATTCTAAACCACCGTTTGCGAAAATTTCCCGAGGTGATAAAAACTGGTCTACACCAAATTGGGAGTATCGGGATATTCTGGTTACTGTGCCACCCTCTTCATCAACGCTAAGCGTCATAGGTATCCTTGTGGCATTTTTACAAGCTATGCTGTTGGCGATAACCTCATCCATGGAAAAGTTTTCAAAATCCCGTCCAAACAATACATATCCGCCAAATTGATATTGTGCTGCTATCTCTGCGGCATCAGTAGTAGGGCAGTTAGCATAAAATACTTGTCCTACCTTTTCTTCGGTAGTCATAGTTTTCATTAGGGTGTAGGCCTTTTCGTAATATTCGCTAAAGATACCGTTGTCCTGCCACTGTACTGGTATAATTGATGGATCTGTAGGTGCTTGTGTAGGTGTGCCTTTACCAGCTGTACTAACAGTGCTGTCTGTGCTGTTTTTATCTGTGGCAGATGAACTGCCGCCATTGCTGCATGAACAAAAGCTAATTGCCATTGCTAAGATTAGGGTAATGGATAATATTTTTTTCATATTTGTTAAAGGTCCTTTCATTGTTTGGCTATAAATTTTATTTATACTTGTTCAAATGCTTTTTATATATTATCATATTGACCAATGAAAATAAAGAAATTGCATAATTTTGTAATAATAGTTAATTATGTGTTATTATTTTTTAGTCAATTTAAAAAGATTTTGACAAATTAAATTTATGGAAGTAATATAGGAACAAAATGCGACAAAATATAATGGATGACTTTCAGGCAATTGACAAATTAATATTTTGTGTATAATGAAAGGGATAAGGCTATGGCTGATAATGGAACAATAATACAATATTTTGAATGGTACCTGCCAAGTGACAAGCAGTTGTGGAAACAGCTTACAGAACACGCTGACGAGCTAAGCAGCACAGGAATAACAGCGGTGTGGACACCACCAGCCTACAAGGGTGCATCAGGTGCTGAGGATGTTGGCTATGGAGTCTATGATATTTACGATTTGGGTGAGTTTGAGCAAAAAGGAACAGCTGCCACAAAATATGGGACAAGGGACGAATACATAGGGGCAGTAAGAGAGCTGCATAAAAATAATGTGCAGGTGTATGCAGATATAGTTTTGAATCATATGATGGGTGCAGATGAAACCGAAATGGTAGAGGCTGAGGAGGTATGTCCAAGCGATAGAAACCGAGTAACCTCAGGAGTAGAGAAAATAGAAGCGTGGACAGTGTTTAATTTCCCAGGCAGAAATAATGTCTATTCTGATTTTCATTGGAATCATACCCACTTTGACGGTATTGATTGGGACCAAGGAGCTAAAAGGAGCAGCCTTTTTCTGTTTGATGGTAAAACATGGGAGCAGGAGGTAGACAAGGAAAATGCTAACTTTGATTATCTAATGGGTGCAGATATAGATTTTAAAAATCAAGAGGTTATTGAACATTTGACACAGTGGGGACAGTGGTTTATTAACACAACCGATGTTGACGGTGTGCGTTTAGACGCAGTAAAGCATATAGCAGGGGAATTTTATAGGTATTGGTTACCTAAAATGCGTGAATTAACAGGCAAGGAGCTTTTTGCAGTAGGGGAATATTGGAATGGTTCAAAAAGCACCTTGGAGAATTATTTGTCAGAGGTTGTGGGGGATATGTCATTGTTTGATGTACCGCTACATTTTAACTTTTACAATGCCTCCTGCCAATATGAAAAATATGATATGCGGCAGCTGTTTGATAATTCCTTGGTGGGTGAAAACCCTATTAAAACAGTTACATTTGTAGATAATCATGATACACAGCCCGGTCAGGCGTTAGCCTCATATGTTAACAGGTGGTTTAAGCCCATAGCATATGCTTTAATTTTATTGCGTTCGCAGGGGTATCCCTGTGTATTTTATGGGGATTATTATGGCATTCCCCATGATGATATACAGCCTGTTTCCCAGCTAAAAGTACTTATTAATGTACGTAAAAATTATGCTTATGGTGAGCAGCTGGATTATTTTGATGACTCACATATAGTAGGCTTTACAAGACAAGGTGACAGTGAACACAAAAATTCAGGTGTAGCAGTGCTGTTAAGCAACAGTGGCAATGGTGAAAAAAGAATGTTTGTAGGCAATGATAAGATAGGTAGAACCTACATAGATATAATTAATCCAAATAAACCCTTTGTTGCCATTGAAAATGATGGCTGTGGCAGGTTTACTGTGTCTGACAAGTACATATCTGTTTATATTTTACAACAATAAAGGCATATATTGTGATGCTTTGTAGTGGGTTTTGTTGTTAAAAAAGAATATTGGGGGCTAAGCACGCAATATGAATAAAAAATAGTCCTAAATGCCACTAGCTTTCTACATATATTCAGCGTTTATATTGGAAATAACGCTTTAATTTTTATTGAAATATATGGTTGAGTGTGGTAAACTAAAATTCTATGAAAAATTAGTTTTTTAATTGATTTTAATATATATTTAGGAGAATTTGTATGAAGAATGTGTTGGAATACTTAGAACAGGCTGACAGAAGCTTTCCTAGCAAAGAGGCATTTTCAGATGAAAACAATTCGGTTACTTATGCACAGGTGGTACAGGGGGCTAAAGCTATAGGTACTACCCTGGCACAGCTAAATACCAGAAATAAGCCAATAGCGGTGTATATTGATAAAAGTGTTGAAAGCCTAATAGGCTTCTTTGGTGTAGTGTACAGCGGTAATTTTTATGTTGTTGTTGACACCAAAATGCCAAAGGATAGAGTAAATACCATATTTAACACCTTGTCACCAGTGGCAATTTTAACAGACCATGCACATCTGGAAAGTGCAAAGGAGCTTAACTTTAGCGGCAAAACCTTTTTATATGAGGATGCGGTAGCTGCAGCGGTAGATGACGACAAGCTAACAGCAATACGACGCCGTGCTATTGATACAGATCCGCTGTATGCTTTGTTTACGTCTGGTTCAACAGGTGTACCAAAGGGTGCGGTTGTATCTCATGGTAATGCTATGGCATATGCTGATTGGGTTACAGAGGCATTTGATATTAATGAGGATACTGTATTTGGCAACCAAACACCATTTTACTTTAGTATGTCAGTTTTAGATGTTTACAGCACTATAAAAAACGGTGCTACATTACATATTATTCCAAAGTCGTGTTTTTCATTCCCTATAAAGCTGTTGGAGTATGTTAACAATAAAAATATAAATACAATCTATTGGGTGCCATCAGCCCTGTGTATTGTTGCAAACTGGAAGGCGCTGGATTATGTACAGGTTCCAAAGCTAAAAAAGGTTTTGTTCGCAGGTGAGGTAATGCCAACTAAACAGCTTAATATGCTTGTTGAAAAAATGGATGATGATGTTATGTTTGCTAACCTTTATGGTCCTACAGAGGTTACTGATATTTGTACATATTATATTTTAAACAGAAAAATAGCCAATGATGAATCCTTGCCAATCGGCAATGCGTGTAACAACTGTGATGTAATGGTTGTTAAGGAGGACAACACCGAGGCTGCTGTTGGTGAAGAGGGTGAGCTGTGTGTTCGTGGTTCAATAGTTGCTATGGGCTACTATAACAATCCGGAAAAAACACAAAGTGCATTTGTACAAAATCCCCTGAATACCTGTTATCCGGAAACGGTTTACAAAACAGGTGATATTGTGAAATATAACCAGCTAGGTGAGCTTATCTATGTATCTCGTAAAGACTTTCAAATAAAGCATATGGGTTACAGAATAGAGCTGGGCGAGATAGAAACAGCCGTTAGTGCTGTTGATAGGATTAAAGCCAGTGCTTGTATTTATGACGGTGAGAAAGAAAAAATTGTTTTGATATATACAGGTGAGGGTTTAGATAACAAGTACATTATGGACATACTTAAAGAAAAGCTGCCAAACTATATGTGTCCTAATAAAATGATAAAGCTTGATAAAATGCCATATAACGCCAACGGTAAGGTTGACAGGGTATGGCTGAAGAATAATTATAGAACTCTAAAGAGTTTATAATATACAAATATATAAATAATAAGGAGAAATTAAAATGGAAGAGCTATTAGAAATTTTGGAAGAATTAAAACCTGGTGTAGACTTTAAAAACAACCAGCACCTAATAGATGATGGTGTTTTGGAATCATTGGAAATTATATCTCTAGCTTCAGAAATCAATGATGAGTTTGACGTTGAATTGTCAGTGGCAGATATAATGCCAGAAAATTTTAACTCTGTAGATGCTATATGGGCATTAATTCAGAAATTACAGGCAGAAGAATAATAAAAATACAAGAGGGATATAATAGTTTATGAGTTATAATACATTAGTATTTATAGCATTTTTAGGCATAACTTTATTGCTATATTATATTGTACCCAAAAAATTTCGTTGGATTGTCCTGCTGACTGCCAGCTGTGGCTATTACATACTTAACAGCAGTGCCCTAATTGCTTTTGTATTTATTACTACCCTTTCAATATACCTTTGTGGATTGTGGCTGGGGAAGATAAATGAAAGGTTTAAAAAGGCAAAGGGCAGTTTGTCTAAGGAAGAAAAGAAAATTTATAAAGCCAAGACCACACGCAATAAAAAGCTTGTGGTGCTGGTAGCTGTACTAGTTAACTTTGGCTTGCTGTTTTTCTTGAAGTATTTCAATTTCATGAGCGATTCTGTTGGTGCTGCTATTGGGCTGTTTTCACCAAGCTTTCAGCCGTTCCACCTAAGCCTAGCCCTACCACTGGGTATTTCGTTTTATACCCTACAGGCGATTAGCTACGTTGTTGATGTGTACAGAGGCAAAGTAAAGCCAGACAAAAACTTTGGCAGAATGTCCTTGTACTTAATATTTTTCCCTCAAATCATGGAAGGTCCTATTGGCAGATATGACCAGCTGGCTCATCAGCTGTACGAGGGTCACTCCTTTGACTTTGAGCGTTTTAAATCAGGCTGGCAGCTTATCCTATGGGGTATGTTTAAGAAGATGGTTATCGCCGACAGAGCTGGTATTTTTGCTGATACAGTTTTTAACAACTATCAAAAGTACACGGGTGTAACTGTGGTGTTAGGTGTTATAATCTATACTCTGCAAATTTACACTGATTTCTCTGGCTCTATTGACATAGTAACAGGTGTGGCAGAGCTGTTCGGTGTTAAGCTGTCGGAAAACTTCAAACGACCATTTTTCTCACTGTCTTTACAGGAATTTTGGCGTAGGTGGCACATTACTTTAGGTGCTTGGTTAAGAGATTATATTTTTTATCCAATTTCTTTTTCAAAGTTCTTTATGAATTTTAGCAAGAAGACAAGAGAAAAGTTTAACGATTATTGGGCTAGAATTTTGCCAATGGCGTTTTCCATGTTCTTTGTTTGGTTTGGAAACGGTATTTGGCATGGTTCCAGTATAAAATATGTTGTATATGGACTGTATTACTATGTGTTTATTATGATAGGCGTAATGTGTGAACCATTAATCAGAAAAACACTGGGCTTATTGCATATTAATCGTGAGGCTAAGGGTTATAAGCTTTTTCAAATGCTTAGAACTACTGCGTTGGTGTGCTTGGGTATGATGATATTTAGGGCAGCTGACCTAAATGCAGCTTTTAATATGTTTACCTCCATGTTTACAAATGCTGGATTAAGCGTAATTACCGGCGGTTCTATCCTAAAGGATTTTGGCATCTATACTAGCGATTTTGCCATATTAGCTTTAGGTATGATTGTACTATTAGTAGCAGGGATTATTCAGGAAAAAGGTTATCCTATTAGGGAAACCTTGGCAAAGAAAAACATTGTTTTGCGTTGGTCAGTGTACTATGCAGGAATATTTATGGTACTGTTCTTTGGTACATACGGGGTCGGCTATAAGCTGGCTGACTTAATATACGCACAATTTTAAAGGAGCCAATAATGAGTAAAAAGATAAATAAAAAAAAGATTTTCAGTGCTGTCAGGGCTGTGGTGTTTATCCTTATATTTGTTTTGGTGCTTAATATCCTTAACCCTATATTTATACCAAAGGAAAACACCCGTGAGGCTGGTATTAGATATTACCCACAGAAGGTTTTCTATGGTGAACAGGTGAATACCATTGATGTTGTATGTTTAGGCAACAGCGATATGTACAGAAGCATTATTCCTTTACAGCTGTATAAGGATTATGGTTATGCTGCATTTGACACCGCCATGGCATCAGCTAGAACAGTTGATTTATACTATATGTTAAAGGACATTTTAACACGTCAAACACCAAGGCTGGTTATCTTTGAAACAGATTGTCTGTACAGAGATGCTCCAGATGAGGAGAAAATGTCATCTTGGTTAAAAAGCTCAGCTACATACCTGCTTGATGGTATTTCAGCCACGGACGAGGATTTGTGTGGTGAGCTGTATAACGTTTTCCCTGTTATTGGTTATCATAGCAGATGGAAAAGCCTTACTAAGGCTGACTTTACAGAGAAGCCTGACTATACAAAGCGTGTTGACCCTAATAAGGGGTATTTGATAGATGCAGGCATAAAACCATATACAGGTGGGGAATACATGAAGGAAACTACAGATGTAGATGTTATTCAGCCTGCAATAGCATTGTATATGGATAAGATTGTACAGCTATGTCGTGACAACAACATCGAATTGCTGCTGTATGAATCACCAGCTGCACACTCTTGGAATTATCAGCGTCATAACGGTGTAGTACAATATGCTGAAAAAAACAATCTTACTTTTGTGGATTATAATCTTATGCTAGATGAGATTGGCATAGATTGGGCTACCGATACCAAGGATAAGGGCGAGCATATGAACATATATGGCGGCACAAAATGTACAACATATATGGGTAAATATTTATCAGAGCATTATGATTTGCCTGACCGTCGTGGAGAGGACACATATGCGTCCTGGAAAAACGATTTAAAAAGCTTTAGCTCTGCCGTTGCCAGTGCGGAAAAAAAGGCTGGCAAGAGTAATAGTAAGGCTTCTTAACGCTAATAAAAACGCTTGTCACCGCTGTGATGAGCGTTTTTTTCGGCTTTCTGTTAAATAGTGGCTCTATGTCAATAGTTGGGGTAAACCCAAATGAAATAAGAAGTAAAGCAAGGGATGGCGTTTGGCTGTACCTTGTTTAAGTATACTGGTCTTTTGATAAGAAAACATATGTAAAATACGGTTGCGAAAACGTCATTATCTTGTTATAATTAAAAGGTATATGACGTAAAAGGAGGAAAAGGAATAATGGTAATAAAAAAATTTTTTGTTGGTGATACCAACAATACTTTTATACAATTTTTTCGTTACTGCTTCGTGGGTGGTTTGGCGTTTGTGGTAGACTATGGTCTAATGACATTGCTGGCGGAAAAATGTGGTATTAACGCTATAGTGGCCAGTACCATATCTTTTGTTGCAGGCTTAGCTGTTTTGTTGCAGGCTTAGCTGTAAATTATATTTTAAGTACATTTTGGATTTTTAAAAATTCTAAAATTAAAAATAGATTTGCGGAGTTTTTGGCTTTTGCGTTAATTGGAGTAATTGGCTTAGGTATTAATGCGGCTATTATATGGTTCTTCCAGTATGTTTTAGCAGAGCAAATGATACTTGGAAGCTGGATAAGTGCTGACAGGTATTACCTTATAGGTAAGCTGGTTTCCACTGTAATTGTTTTCGTATGGAATTTTTGCGGACGAAAGTTTATTTTGTTTGATAGAAATTCTAATAAATAAAATTTATGACAAAATAAACTAGGTTAATCAAATATGATTGAATTTGAAAGGTTGGTATTAAATGAAAAATGTTGTGATAATTGGTGCTGGTCCAGCTGGACTAACAGCAGCCCTAAAGCTTTTGGATGTGGCTGGAGAGTATAATGTAACCGTTTTGGAGGAAACACAGGTTATTGGTGGTATTTCCCAAACCGTAAGATATAACGGCAACAGAATGGATATAGGAGGACATCGCTTTTTTTCTAAGAGCGATGAGATAATGAACCTGTGGAAAGAGCTGCTGCCATTACAGGGGGTTCAATCCTTTGACGATATGAAGCTTGGCAGAGATAAGCCCTTAGAAGCAAACGGTCCAGACCCAAACAAGGATGACAGGGTTATGCTGGTTCGTGAGCGTGTTTCCCGTATTTATTACAACAAACATTTCTTTGATTATCCAATTAGTATGAAGGCTGAAACCATAAAAAATATGGGCTTTTTAACAACCATGAAGGCGGGCTTTAGCTATCTAAAATCTTCTATGTTTAAAAAGCCGGAAACCTCCTTGGAAAATTTCTATATTAACCGTTTTGGTAAGGTTTTGTACAGTATGTTCTTTGAGGGCTATACAGAGAAGCTATGGGGCAGACACCCTCGTGATATATCAGCAGATTGGGGTGCTCAGCGTGTAAAAGGCTTGTCAATAATGGCAATGCTAAAAAATATGTTCAGCCACAAGGGCAAGGACAGTAAGGACGTTGAAACATCATTAATAGAGCAGTTCTGGTATCCCAAATATGGACCTGGTCAGCTGTGGGAAACGGTAGCTGATGATGTTGCTAAAAAGGGTGGCAGTGTTCTAAAGGGATATAAGGTGAAGAATATTGTCTGTGAAAACGGACAAATAAAGTCCGTTGTTTGTAATACCGCTGATGGCGAAAAGACCATTGAGGGAGATGTGTTTATTTCTTCAATGCCTGTTAAGGATTTAGTGCTTGGTATGGCAGGTGATAAGCCAGAGAAAAAATATATTGATATTGCAAAGGGCTTGCCTTATCGTGATTTTGTAACAGTTGGCTTGCTGGTAAATAAGCTAAACTTAAAAAATGAAACAGATATTAAGACCTTGGGTAATATTGTGCCTGACTGTTGGATTTATGTGCAGGATACCAATGTAAAGCTGGGCAGAATTCAGATATTTAATAACTGGTCACCGTATTTAGTACAAGACCCAGAAAACACGGTTTGGATTGGCTTGGAATACTTTTGCGATGAGGGGGATGATTTCTGGAATATGACTGATGAGCAGTGCATAGCTATGGCATCCCGTGAGCTTGAAACAATGGGAGTTATTTCCAAAAGCGACATTTTAGACAGTCATAGAGAAAAGATTAAGAAGGCATATCCCGCATATTTTGATACATATTCAGAGATGGACACATTAATTGAATATTTAAGCGGATATGACAACCTGTTCTGCGTAGGCAGAAACGGTCAGCACCGCTACAACAACATGGACCATTCTATGTTAACGGCTATCAGGGCGGTAGAAGCAATTAAGACTGGTAACAAGGATAAATCTATAATATGGAACGTTAATACAGAAAAACAATATCACGAGGTTAAAGAGGACAAGGAATAATTATTTTATACGACTGAGAGGATAGGCTTTATGAACAATAATACCTCTGCTATAGCAAATGATAAAAAAACAACCTCTGTAACAATTAGCGAAATATGGGATAGTGTTACGTCCCACCCTATTGTAGCTTCAGCGTTAATGTGCTTGGTAAGTATGGCAATATTCTTGACGGGCACCAGTCAGTCAATTTCCGACAGAGGCCTGCTAATTACCTTTTCAGTGGTGGCTGTTGCTACCTTTGCCTTTGTAACGGTTAATGGACGAAGAGGTGGAATTTCTACTGGAGTACAATGCACCATTATTGGTTGTGTCATTTTTATTTCATTTATGTATTGCTGGTTTATGAAAAAAATGGTTACCAATATATCGTTTTTATTTGTGGCTGGCGGTATAGTAACTATTTTGTTTGCTTATTGGTTATACAGAAAAAACAGGCTGAATACAGGTAACATAATAGCTATTCTGTTTTTTATGGGGTTTATGTTACGTTTGATTTATATCCTGTATACAACGGTTGCTGTGCGTCAGCATGATGTTGGCATTTTTGGTTCCGGTTCAGGTCACAGCAGTTATATTGAAGAAATTTATAACACCTTTGCCTTGCCGCAGGGGGATGTTAGGTTGATATGGCAGCACTATCACCCACCTCTGCATCATATTTTAGAGGCTGTATGGCTGCACCTTATAACAGCGTTTGGCGTATCATTTAATAATGCCATTGAGGGAACGCAGTTTTTAACAATGTTTTATTCAATGGTATCCTTAGTATTGTCTTATAAGATTTTTAAATTTTTTAAGCTAAAGGGTGTTGCAATAATTTCAGCATTTGCAATTATTGCGTTTCATCCAACCTTTATAGTTTTATCAGGCAGTATTAACAATGATATGCTGTCTATAACATTTATATTAGGTGCTATACTAAATACATTATATTGGTACAGAAAGCCTACGTTTGGCAGCATAATAAAAATTGCTTTGTGCATAGGCCTTGGTATGATGACGAAGCTGTCTGTTTGGATGATAGCACCAGGCGTAGCCTTTGTATTCCTTACAGTGCTGATTAAAAACAGGCACAAAATTGGAAAGTACCTGTTACAGATGTTGACCTTTGGCTGCATTTGTGTTCCGCTGGGCTTGTGGTGGAGCATAAGGAACTTTTTATTGTTCCGTGTACCCTTTACTTATGTGCCAGGGCTAACAATAGCAGACCCGCAATATGTAGGTGGTTACTCCGTTTTTCAGCGTTTATTTGATTTTAATCCTTCGCAGTTTACAAGCGTGTTTGACCAATTTGTATTTTACGGTGGAAAGTATTACGAGTATAACCCAACGGTTGGCTTGCTAAAGACAGCAATGTTTGATGAGGCTAATTATGTAGGTGTAGATATACTGGCAAAGCTTCTGTTTTGGAGCGGAACTGTTTTGGCGGTTATGGCAGTTGCATCAATGATTTACCTGCTGTTTAAGAAAACTGATGTTTTAGACAGTGCCATAAAGATTTTCTTTACTATTACCTACGTTATTATTTTGGCTTCCTACTATGTGTTTTGTTTTGTGTTTCCACACACCTGTACAGAAAACGTGAGATACATTGTTCCGTTGATTGTTTTGGGTGCAGTGTATGTTGGCATTGCTATAAAGTCCTTGGGTGGTGAAAACAAAAGATTATATCACAAGGTGATAAAAGCTGTAATGGTGATTATTGTTGCGGTGTTTTGTGTAGCTTCAGTCTTTTTATATAATGCCTTTGGCAGTGCGGCTATGATAGGTTATTTGAAAGTGTAAAAATAGTAACCCAAATGCACAGTGGTAATCATGTCTAATATTTATAAAAGTAGAACCGCTCTAAAAACCATTAATTGGTCCATAGGGCGGTTTTTTGGTTCGCATTAGTGACTATGTATCACTAATGCGTTAAAAAGTCAATATAATATCATAATTTTTTTACAATTTATGAGTAACAGTACCATTAGTTGGACTGTTAAGAAGCTTAAAAAACAAATGTTCGTATTTATATTGCATTTTCCATAATTTATGGTATCATTTAAGTATACAAAACATATGTTTGCTGAATTGCAGTAAATGTTTTGTAGTGAGATTTTAAAATCATAGTGATATTACTATAAAACTTATGGAGGTATTATGAATTATATCGAATGGGCAAAAGAATATTATAGGGATGCACAAAATGTAAAACAAATTTTGGACAGGCTAAAAACGGAGCGTAAGCTTTGCAAGGGCAAGGACATGAAGGAGTATAATCGCAGAATAGAAACCCTACAGGCCATGTACAAGGATTGCAGAGAAACGGGTGAGCTGTTATATCAAAAAGGGTTAAAGGATGGTGAGGCTGTTGCCTAGAAGAGAGTTGTCTTTGGATTGTTTACCACAGGAGCTGCCAGCTAATATTTTTGATAAGAATGCTACAAATGATGTGGATTTGTCACGGATGAAGCATTTCTTACATACAGCTATGTATATCGAGCTGACGGAAAAACAGCGTTATTGTCTGTGCGAAAGATACCTAAAGGGCAGAAAGGTTAAGGATATAGCAGCAGACCTTAATATTGACGCTACAGGAGTGTCACGTCACATTAAACGTGCCTTGGCGGTGCTACAAAAACGCAGTAGGTACTTAATGTAAAGGGAAAAGCTTATATAAATATTATCAAGCTTTAATTGCTATAATAATTATATATGCCATTGAGATTAAATAGTAAAAGCGATAGGTACTTAACAGACCTCCACCTAGTTAGATTTTAAACCTAACTAGGTGGAGGTCTGCTTATATTTTGTGCTTATGGCTTTTTTAGTAAAAAGTCTATTGTGTTTAAAAGCCGTTAGTCATTATTTAAAGTTTAATAATAATTTATTAACAAACTAATGATATAATGAGCAAAAGAACACAGAAAAGCCCTATAGTTCAAAATCCTTTGGGTCGTATTTCGGTAGGTTTGGTAAGGTCTTTGGTACTCTTAATAAAGGATTATATTTAAATTTAGGGCATTTGCTATCTTTGATTTCACGACTAACCTTGCAAATAATAACGCCATCACCAGCCTTTTCGGCGTTGCTGCAATATTCACAGCTGGTATCTATGTTATTGCCAAATAATTTTTTTCTTAGCATACTACTACCTCTCTGTTTTCGTTACTAGCTTGTATTATATCATTAACTGTAATATAATGTAAAGCAGTTTAAAGTTTCTTTTCAAGGAGTGTCTATGGATTATATAAAATTTCACAGCGAAACTATGACGCTTAACAATAGTGATGTAGTTCCATATTTAACATATAATGCGTTATCAAAAATTGACTTTATTACACATGGCTTTTCCACACGATTAGGTGGCGTCAGCACTGGCGATTTTACCAGTATGAATTTGGCACTGAATCGTGGTGATAACAGAGAAAGCGTACTGGAAAACTATAAAAGATTATCTACAGCTATTGGTGTTGACTATAATACATTGGTTGCATCTGCACAGGATCATAATACAGTAGTGCGTTGTGTAAGCCACGAACAATATGGTGTAGGTATAACAAAACCCCGTGATATGGACAGCGTAGATGCATTGGTCACTGACGAACCAAATGTTACGTTGGTGACATATTATGCTGATTGTACGCCTATATTTTATGTGGATACTGTTAAAAAGGTTATTGCGCTAGCCCATGGCGGTTGGAGGGGGACTGTTAACAGGATAGCACAAAAGGTAGTAGCCACCATGGTTGATAAATATGACTGTAATACAGCTAACATAACAGCTGCCATAGGTCCGGCAATATCAAGGTGCTGTTACGAGGTAGATTATAGCTGTGCAAAGGAATTTATGTCACTGGAGGACGTAGATACAGAAAAAATAATAACACCAAAAGAAAAGGGTAAATATATGCTTGACCTGCTAGAAGCTAATAGGCAGTTATTAATTGGTGCCGGAGTATTAAATGATAATATCATTGTAAGTGACGTATGTACACGCTGCAACAATCAGCTGTTGTGGTCCCACAGGGCTACCAACGGACATAGGGGTACTATGGCTGCTATGATGAGCATTAACAAATCGTGAGGAACAGGTAGTAAAATGGCGGTATATGATATTGCAGGACTAAAGGTCTACATGAATCCAAAGGGTAAAACCTTACTGACACAGGGTAAAAAATACCTGTCGGAGGTTCAGATAGATGAAAATAAATGTGATATAGTTATTAAATTAAATCAGCTAGAGGTTGAGCAGTGGATTGTAAAATATTCGCATCCTGATTATGATAGCTGTGAATATCATTGGTTTGGTTATCAATTTTTTAAAAAAATTCCTGACTATGGGGGTGCTTTTTTTCATGCATCAGCGGTATGCTTAGATGGTTGTGTGTATGTGTTTTCTGGACCTAAAGGCACAGGGAAATCTACACATACATATTTATGGCAACAGTATTTTGGTGCGGAAAATGCTGTTATTATTAATGATGATAAACCTGTTATTAGAATAACCCACAACGGTGCTGTAGCTTTTGGAAACCCTTTTTCTGGAAAAAATGATATTAGCGCCAACATGAGTGGCAGCGTCGCAGGGATATGCTTTTTACAGCAGTCACCTAATAATAGTATTAGAAAAATTTCCACGGCTCAGGCATTGCCCTTGCTTTTATCCCAAACCTTGGTTTTAAGTGAACCCTTATTTATGGAGGCGTTGCTTTCCATTTGCGACAAAATAATGCAGACAATTCCTGTATACATATTACAATGTAATATAAGTCCACAGGCTGTTATTACAGCCTACAATACGATGAAACCTAAAAAACAACTATAGGAGGTTTTTATTTTGAAAAAAATTATTGCCACCATTATTGTGACAGTCTTATTTATAACGGCCATGTCAGGCTGTGGCAAAACACCCCAGACAGAGGAGGCTACCCAAGCACCTACACAGTCAGCCACCACAGCGCCAACCCAAGCACCTACACAGGCTCCTACTGTACCAGTAGATGAAACCGATCCACCAGCAGCTACAGAAAATCCTAATAAGGAGCCGGGTACCTTTCATGCCGATGTGCAGTATGAAGATGCTACACAGTCAGCTACACAGAATTCCTCAAATAAAACTGGTGATATTAATGCGAAAAACTATTTTTCTGGGGTATGGTCACCTGTAAAGGCAGAAAGCGTTGCTTCAGGTAAAGAGGTAACCTTTACGGAAGCCTTCGGCAGCAGCTATAATACCTATGGAGGTGCTTTGAATATATATGAGGACAATTATTTTGAAGTAGGCATGGGCTCATACAACGAAGAAAAAGCACACCAAGGTTTTTTCGCTGTTAGCGGTACTACGCTAAACGCTACATATGATGATGGCATAAAGGACACCTTTACATATATTGCAAACTATAATGGAAAAGAAGCAGTAAAGGTAAAGCTGGGAGATTATTATGTGTACTTTGCTAGGTGATTTTCTATTACCTAATTACAAATATTTTCTGGGAAATATTAATATTGATATATTACAAGCAGTGAACGCTGTTATAATGGGTTCACTGCTTGTATATTTAATTTAAAAACATTTAATATTAAAACTGGTAAATGTGATTGCAATAATACAAATATGTGAAAATTGTAATGGAAGGGTTTATATTCCGCTGTATTTTAAAGGTGGAAAATTAATAGGAGCAATATGAAATATAAATAAAATTTATTTCTTAATATTTACATATACTTTTCCAAAATTTGTTGACTGTTTGTATATAAGTATAATATAATAGAACTGAATACAGCAATGAAAATCACTTAAAATATTTTAACTTTTTAGTATTAGCCTTAATGTTTTTAGGGGAGGGTACATATTTTGCTGTATAAAAACTTAAAATGAAAGAGGTAGAAAAATGAAAAAAGTACTTGCTGTAATGCTCGTTGCTGCGATGCTGTCTAGTTCATGTGTTCTTAATGTAGCGGCTGCGTCTGGAAACGATAATGCTGATGTACAGGCGGTGCAGGAAAAATCAGTTGTATCGTCAAATAATAAGGATGATTCCTCGGAAGAAATTAGGGCTGTTGATTCTGACTATGGCAGACTTGAGTGGAAATCATACGAGGAGTCTATAAAGAAGGTAGACGGTAAAAACGTAACACAAAAATATGTTTCAATTAACTCAGCAGGGGGAGAAACAACCGTAACCGGAAATGTGCTGGAAAAATGTGATATTTCTATTACAGGCTATTTAAACTATACTAATCTGGTAATTGACAGTACCATTAGTAAGGACCAGCTTATTTTATGGGCATATGGCAGTTATTTAGAAGCAAAAACCAATGCTGAAAAAAATTCAATCCAAACGAATATTAATAAAATTGAAGCACTGTATCCTGACTACGTTACCGTAACAGCAATTAATGCCAACGCATTTGCTGGTGATACCAGACTGAAATCAATTAAGTTTCCAGATACCCTAAAGGTTATCGGTAACAATGCCTTTAAGGGTTGTACAGCATTATGCACAAGTGATGCCAGCACAATCAACGAGGATAACGTTGAGGGATTGGCTCCCCTTGAGATACCTGCTAGCTGTTATAGCATAGGTGCCAGTGCTTTTCAGGGCTGTACAGCCATTAGAAATGTTGACGTGCTGGGTTCTGGTTCCATTGGCAATTCCTCCTTTGCGTCATGTAATGCACTGAAAAATATTAATTTAAGCAAGAATATAAATTCTATTGGTAATAATGCGTTTGACAGCTGTATCGGATTGACACAGGTTGTATTACCAGAATACCTAGGTGTAGCAGCAGGCTCTGCTTCTGGTGGCTTGGGACAGTCTTCCTTTGCCAGATGTACTGCATTAACGGATGTTACATTTACTGGTGAATACTTAAACGCTATTTTTGCTAGTACCTTTGAGGCTTGTACGGCGTTAAGAAAATGCTCTATACCTAAATCTGTTACTGCTGTAGGAAACAGGGCGTTCTATGGCTGTACCTCTATGAGTACGATTTCTATGCCAGGGGATGTATCAAAAATTGGCGATTATGTATTCTACGATTGTAATTCATTAGTTAGCATAGACATTCCATTAGCTACTACTACCATTGGTAACAGTGCGTTTACCAACTGTAGAAATTTAACAAGTATTGTTATCCCAGATAAGGTTTCTACCTTAGGTACTAATTTATTTGCTGGCTGTTCAACCTTGAAAAGTGCTAGAGTTGGTGATGAGGTTAGGAGAATACCTAATAACTGTTTCTCAAAATGCGTTCAATTAAATGATGTTTCATTTGGTACTAAATTAACAGCAATTGGAACAAATGCTTTTGAGGGCTGTTCCTCCATAGCTGAAATTGAGCTGCCTGACACAGTTACAGCCATTGAAGGCAGTGCTTTCCAAAATTGTTCAAGGCTAAAGGGTATTAAGTATCCAGAGGAATTAACTACTATTGGAAATAATGTGTTCTCAAACTGCACCTCCTTGTCGTATGTTATACCAAATAATAAATTAAGTGTTATTGGTTCATCGGCATTTTCAAATTGCAGCAGCTTAACCAACCTGCTGCTGCCAACCTCTATCACATCTATAGCAAATCAAAATGCTTTCGTAGGCTGTAAAAACCTAAAGCTTACAGGCTATGATATAACAGATGATGGTTTTAACTATGTTTGTCAGTGGTTAACAGATAACAAATCATATATCGACAAAATGTCTGGTGGACAACATCAGTATTGGGCGGCTTATGCTTTACTAAAGCCATTTAAAATGAATGTGACTACACCATATAATGCAGATAAAAATGTAGAGGTAACACTGTACTGTGATGATAAAGTCTTTGAGGGAGATATTGTATTTAAAAGTGATGCAAAAATAACAGAGAAATTAAAGGCAGAAACAGATAAAACATATGTTTTTGAAGATAAAAACTTCTACGGCTTTACAATTACCGCTGATGAGGCTGGTACATCTGCATTTAGCGTTCACTTCCCACAGGAGTTGATTACTGATTCTAATGGTGATGCTATAAACGCCGATGATATTGTAGTGTACAAGGATGTGGCTGGAAAGCTGTACCCTGTACAGTGCAAAACATGGGTAAGCGATTACGGTATTAACATGGACAACATAACGGGTGGTACATATTATATTGGTGAAAAGCCTAACAAAGCAGTGGAGCTTAAAGAGTTAACTCTTTCTTATGAGCCGCTTGATGGGGCGGACAGCAACACAATTTATATTAATAAAAATATTCAGATAAATGCTGGATACGCACCATTCAACACCACAACAGAAAGAAATTTAACATGGTCTGTTACAACCAATTCAGAAAGCTGTGTAGCTACTATTAGCGAAAGCGGTGTCCTAAAGGTTGTTGGTGAGGGTAAGGTATTAGTAAAAGCAAAAGCCATAAATAACGTTGAAGCAAGCATTATGTTTAATGTCATAAAAAACCCTAATCTAAACTTAGGTGATGCAAACGGTGACGGTAAGGTTACTATGGCGGATGTTGTTGCTTTACAAAGGGTTTTGGCAAAAACTAATGCAGAAAGTACAATAGTATTTACTAATGCTGATATGGATAAAAACAAAAAGCTTACGATGGCAGATGTAGTGCTGATTCAAAAAGCTATTGCAAAAATATAGAATATTAAATTTAAATTTTCATAATCGGCATTTCAGCTTACAAAGTGGGTACACCAAGGAGGTGTACCCACTTTAGGCTGCTATTTTTCTTGACAAATAAGCATATTGTGTATAATATAAAATGAAAATACCAAGCTTATTTGTACTAAACAAAAATGCCAGTTGATTTGAAAGGAAATATATTATGAAGCTTATTACACCTGTTCCAACAATGATTACAGAGGCCAAAAAAACTAAGGGTCATAATATTTTTGTGGAGATACTTATTTTCCTAGCTGTTTTTTTGGTAGCGGTTACCCTACAGTCGTCTATATCCACTATACCCTCCATGGTGTATATATTTAATAACGACGCTGTCCAAAATATGATATATAGTGGTAACGTGGACACCGAAGCTATTTTTCAGATTGCATATAATATGCCGTCGTGGCTTGTTATTGTATCCCTGTTTGCGTGTGTAGGAAACATCGTTGCTGCCTTGATTTATTGCACAAAAATTAAAAAACGAAGCTTGTTTTCGGTGGGCTTTTGTAAAAAAAATATTGCTAAGGAATATTTTATCGGCTTGGGTATAGGCTTTATTATTTTTTCTGTGGCTGTTGGTATTACGGTGCTGTCAGGGGGGATGACAATAACCGGCTTCGCACCTAATATAGCGGTGGGTACAATAGTTTTATATTTTATCGGTTTTATTATACAGGGTGCAGGTGAGGAGATTTTGTGCCGTGGCTATTTGCTGACCTCCATATCCAGACGGTACAGCTTGGCGGCTGCCGTTGGCGTTAGCTCGGTAATATTTGGCTGTCTGCATATGATGAACAGTGGACTGTCAGTGTTAGCGGTGATAAACCTCATATTGTTTGGTGGGTTTGCAGGCTTGTATATGTTAAGACGTGGAAGCTTATGGGGTGTGTGTGCTGTACACACCATGTGGAATTTTGTACAGGGCAATGTTTATGGCATAGCTGTCAGCGGTATGAACACACAGGATTCTATTTTAACCTCTAATGTTAACAGCGGTATGGATCTGATAAATGGTGGTGCCTTTGGTTTAGAGGGCGGTTTAGGTGTTACCATAGTATTGACAGCGGGTATCTTCATTTTACTGCTAATGAAGGGCAAAAACGTACCTGTGGACGTTAAAGGGTCTAAGCCACAGCCCACAGCGGTTACCCAAATGTCAATGCAGTGATTAAGAAAACAGGGTTATGACATAGGTAAGAATATTTATAATACCAAAATAGCCCTCAAAATGTTCATAATTTATAATAAAATAGTATTAATTACTTTAACCATTAAATGCTAGTTGCATTATGAAAAATATACAATAAACGCTAAAATAATTTACAAATTTTGCTATAAAGAACCATAAACCGCCACAGCATTGATTATGTCAATAGTTATTTTGTAATAAAAGTCATATTGTGATTTGTACAATATGACTATTTTATGTGAACTTTTGAAAAACTACTTGTAAATAAAATGTAAATGTGTTATCATAACTATCGTTGGGAACAGGTGATGTGAAATTTTACCTGTTACATAAAAAAATTTGAAAGAAGGTATTTCCAATGTACGAAATTCAAACAATCGAAGAAGCAAAAATCGAAGAGGCAAAGAAGAATAGCAAAAAGGGCTTCACACTAGTAGAGCTAGTTGTAGTTATCGCTATTCTAGCAATCCTAGCAGCTATCGCTATTCCAGTTGTTAGCTCTATCATCAACACATCTAGTAAGAACACAGCTCTTACAAATGCTCAGACAATTGAGTATGCAATCAAAGAGGCTCAGGCTGACATCACAGCTAGAAACACAGAAACATATAAAGATGCTGGTGATGCTACTACTGCTACTAATATCACAGTTGCAACTGTAGCTACACAGAAGGGTATTGCATCTGCTTTCGTAGCAAAGTCTTATAACAATGTAGATTATTATCCAATGTGGAGTGCAGACATTGGCAAGGTAGTAGTAGTAGCTCCTACTGATACAACAAAGGATATTAATGGTGCAACTGTTTCTAGTCTTACCGCACTAACAAACACTGCTGGTGCACCTGATGCAAGCATTTTAGTTACAAACCTTAAATCACCTGCTGCTGCTTGATAATTACGTAAGTTTAAGGAAAGCGGAAATTGATATTTCTTTGAAAGGCTCGCCCACAAAGCGGGCCTTTTGTTCTGCTTAAAAACAGGTTATTCTTCCAATAATTATATACATTTTGGTAAATGTAAATAAATATTATTTGATAAATTTTACTATGAAAATACTGGATTTTGTGCTATAATTAAGCTAATATTGCTATTGGTAGCGATTATGCTTTTATATTTATATAGGTGGTGTCATATATGAAAACAGTTTTGGTACAGGTTACAAAGGAATACATATGCTTAACAGCCTGTGAGCCGGTAAAAGAATTAACGTCCAAGGATAATAAAAAGGCTATATCAAAGGATATTATACCTTTTTCATTTACCTCCCCATACATAATGCCTATTGAACAGGCAGATTTAGATGAGAAGAACAGCATTTGGGAGTGTCCAAAGCTTTTTGCTGAAATGGTAAAAAACGGACTGCGTCAGATGAAAAGGACAGAGGTTAAAGAAGTAATTATTATGGCAGAGGGTTATGACCTTACTTGTCAGGAGTTCCAGCATATCAGGGCAAACAAAAAGGTTATTAACAGTCTTGCTATTTCTAAAATACAGGAAATTGTAGGGGATGCTATTTCTGATTTTTCTGTAATATTAACAGATTATGGTGTGCCTAAGGAGGCTAATGCGGATATTACAGCTAAATCATATGCAGTGCCAAAGGCATTAATCGCTGATTTATCAGAAGCATTTAAGGATAACCTGCTGAATTTGGTAAAGGTTATTCCAACTGAGGTAGCGTTAATAGGTGCATCACAGCATTCCATATACAGCTTTGATAAAACGGTAGCGTTAATAAGCATGGACTATGCCGCTGTGCGTATTATTATTATTAAAAACGGAATGCCCTTGTACTGTCATTCCTTTGTTTCTCCATTGTGTGAGCTGGCACATATAATATCTGAGGACAGACAGATAGCCTTGGAGGAGGCAATAGAGTTTATACGTACAACAGGCTATGGCTTAGAGGAGGATTGTAAAAATCCTACAACAGAACGCAGAATAGAGGATATTAAAGAAACAGCCATAGAGGATATTGTGCGTAATCTTCACGTTGTTTTAATGTCCCTAAACCTAGAGCTGGATCAGATATACTTAAGTGACTTCTTAGGCTATATGCCCAGAGCAGTTAATTATATCCGTGGCTTTAACATGGCAAAGGAGGTTAATGTTGTTTCAGACAGCTTTAACTCTCAAACCGTAGTACCGGAGCTGTCCATACAAGCCAGAGATGATTTCTATAAAACTGGTGCGTTCTTTGTAATGAACGAGCTTATGAACTGCGGTACACAATTTGACAATAACCTTATGATAGGTCTTAGCGCTGCTAAGGCGAAGAACATTCAAGCGGGTAAAAAGATGTCTGTTATTGGTATTGCTGTGTTATGCTCCTTAATGGTTATTATAGGCGGTGCGTACGGATTTTTAGCAGTGCGTGAGGGCATTGACACCGCTACAATGGCACAGACAAAGTATGACACACCAAAGGAATTGCTGGCAAAGCAGGCTAAGCTAAATAAAAACTTATCCAGTCAGGAGGGCGATGTTGCGCTGCTGCCAAAGGAAAAGCTTTATATGCAGGATGTTCTAATTCAAATGAATGAACAGCTTGTTAGTAAGGTTAAAAATTTCAAGGGATATAACATAACTCATACTAGGGATGAAAAAACCAAGCTTGAAACAGTAGTAATACCTGTAAGCGGAGAGGTTGCTACGTTCTCCGATTTCTTAGATGTTAAAAATGGTATATCGGATAACGAATATTTTAAATTTGCACCTAGCTTTACTGTTTCAGAAAATACTGAAAAGCATATGTATAGCTTCACAGCGTCTTTAAGTACAAGTCAAAAAGCAGACAGCAGTACAACGGCAGAAGCAGCGAAAGAAAAAGCAACTGAAGCTGCCACCAAAAAGAACTAAGGGGAGGTAAAGTGTAATGAAAAGTAAAAAAATACCGGGTTCTTTTATAGCCCTTGGAATAATACTGTTTGTATTTATAATCTTTTTGTTTGTGGTTTTTATGCCACTTATTCAGAAATATCCTACATATGAGGCAAAGCATACAGAAGCAGTTGCACAAATAGCAGAATATGAAAATGTTTTAGCTAACCAAAAGACAGTTGAGGAAAAGGTAGCTGAGCTGCAGGAGCAGTATGATACAAAACAAAAGGATCTGTTTGTAGATGCTGATACTTCTGTGGAGGAATTACAAAGCATTTTCCAAAAGCTGGGTATTTCAATGACTAACCTAACACGTTCAGAAAGCAAACAGGATAGCTTGGGCAGAGTTTCTTCCATTGGTGTACCGCTGTACAGCGTAGTGTTGACCTTTTCATATGATAACGATATGGCTACTACCCAAAACCTGCTGCATTATTTGGAACAGGATGCAAAGGGCTGTTATTATATTAATACTATTAATATGGCACCTAAGGAGGGTGTCAGCGGATACTCAACCAGCCTAAATGTGACGCTGTATTATTTTGATACTACAGCACCAGCACCTACACAGGCTTCTACACAAGCCGCTACAACAAAGAAATAATTAGAAAGCTTATGAGATTATTATGAATATATTTACTTTAAATTTTACAGATATATCAACAATAATATTTTTAGCATTTCTAATAGTAGTAGGCGTGCTGTTGTGTATTGCAGGGTATAAGCTGTTAAATGCTGTCCCTGCAAGGTGGCTGTGCGACTACAACGAAGAACCTGATGAAAAGGTGTTAGGTATTCGATATATTTACAAAAAAAGCGGAATTATAACTTCCGCTTTGTTTGCTTTAGTATTGGTGCTTTCTGGTCTTGTTTATGGCTTTACACTTTATACTCTTTTCCTTACCGCTATAATATATTTGTTGCTGTTAATAACAATGTGCGACTGGAAATTCACCATCATACCTGACCAGCTTGTTATTGCCTTGGGGGTTTTCTCCGTTGGTTTTGCAATATACGATTTATGCACAGGACAACGTTTTATTTCCACTTGGTGGTCACCGCTTTTAGGTGGTCTTTGTGGAGGTGGTGCGTTATATTTGGTAAATGTTATATCCTTATTGATTTTTAGAAAAATGGGTATGGGCTTTGGCGATGTTAAGCTAATGGCAGCCTTAGGTATAGCCTTGGGATTTCCAAATGTATTTTGGGCATTAATTGCAGCTATAGTATTTGCATTTATTTATGTTGTATTTTTGTTGGTGTATTCACTGTTTGCAAAGGGAGAGGTATCTAGGTACTTCCCATTTGGACCATTTTTGTGTATTGGTTCAGTTTGCACATTTATATTTATAGAACCTATTAATCAACTAATTGCTTGGTATATAAACCTGTTAACATTTTAGTTGTAAATATTCGGGAGGATATATAATATATGAGAAATTCGATTTTCAATCTTAGCAATGAGTTAGTAAAAAATGAAATAATATCTTTGAAAACAATAAAAAAGGTTCAATCCAAATACCTTGATGATCCCGACATCACCATAGAGGATGCGTTAATCAAGGAGGCTGTGGTTGACGAACAGCAGATTTATGAGATGCTGTCCCAAAAGATGCGTATCCCATTAATTGACCTTAATAATTATTTAATTAGTGAGGAGATGGCGTCACTATTACCACAGTCAATGATTGAGGATTATAACGTTATCCCAGTGAAAAATCAGGACAATATGTTGTTGGTTGCTATGACGAACCCGTTGGATTACAAGGCGGTTTATGCTATTAACAACTATACAAAGATGAAGATAAAAACGGCTGTTTGCCTGCCATCTCAGCTTAGAAAGAAAAAAGATGAGATGTTTAATGTTAACTCCCAATCTGCGGTTTATGACGAAGCACAGGAGTTCGTTGCTAACCAAATGATAAAGAACGAGAATGCCATTACCGAAGAAGAACAAGCGGAAATAGACAACCAGCCTATTATTAAATTTGTTAATAATATGTTGGAGGACGCAGTAAGGCTAAAGGCCAGCGATATTCATATTGAACCACAGGAACAAAATATGATTATACGGTTTCGTGTTGACGGTAAGCTGACACAATATATGGAAACAGGCAAGGAGCTGGCGCCATCTGTTGTCAGCCGTATAAAATTCATTTCTGGCATGAATATAGCAGAAAAAAGAGTACCACAGGATGGTCGTTTGCACTACAAGGTTGGAAATCAAAAAATAGATATGCGTGTGTCTGACCTGCCTTGTGTTTTTGGTGAGAAAATTGTTATCAGAATTACAACAGCTTTAGGAATAAAGCTTAATAAGCACAGCATAGGATTTTTACCAGAGAACTTAAAAAAGTTTGATTCACTGCTGACCTCCAGCAGAGGAATTATTCTGCTGTCTGGTGCTACAGGTTCTGGTAAGTCTACTACTCTTTACACGGCACTTTCTGACCTAAACCACGAGGACGTAAACATAGTAACAGTTGAGAACCCAGTTGAGATGGTTATACCTGGTGTTACACAGGTTGATATTAATGATAAGGCAGGATTAACCTTTGCCAGCGTTTTGCGTTCTATTCTGCGTCAGGATCCGGATATAATAATGGTAGGTGAGATTCGTGATCAGGAAACTGCGGATATAGCTGCCAGCGCCGCTATCACAGGTCACTTGGTTTTATCAACAATCCATACATATAACGCCGCCAGCTCAATTATTCGTTTGATCGATATGGGTGTTGAGCCTTATATGGTTGCATCAGCTATGTTGGGCGTTATAGCACAAAAGCTTGTGCGCCGTTTGTGTAATGAATGTAAGGCTGCATATCAGGCAACAGAGGATGAGCTTAGAATTTTGAGTTTGCCCTTGACAGAAAAACGTACATTATATAAGGCTGTTGGCTGTGACAAATGTAATCAAATAGGTTATTCAGGTCGTATTGCAGTACATGAGGTAATGCCCATAACCAGAGCGGTAAAAACAGCTATTAATGAGGGCAAAACAACCGAACAGATTAATACCTTAGCAGTTTCAGAGGGTATGACATCCATACGAGAAAATCTGCAAATGCTTTTATTTGACGGCGTTATTTCCTTTGAAACATTTATGGATACCGTTTCAGAGGTTTATCAGGAAGATTAATAAGGAGAATATAATATGGAATTTGAAGAGTTGGTGAGATTTGCTGTTGATAATAAGGCGTCAGATATTCATCTGGCAAGCTACAATCAGCCGGCATACCGTGTAAACGGAAAAATGCTTCAGTTTAGCAGTGAACCTCAATTAACAGAAGACGTAGTTATGCTTTATATAGAACACGTGTTAGAGCCATCGGACTTTTTGGAGTTTTGCAACACAGGTGACATAGACGCCTCTTATGCTATTGAGGGCTGTGCCAGATTTAGAGTTAATGCCTTTAAACAAAGGCATGGTGCTTCACTTGTAATGCGTATTATTAAGGAAAGACCACCGGAGATGAGCTCGTTAAATTTGCCGGAATCTATTGGTAAGGTTTTAAACCTGCAGGAGGGCTTGGTTTTGGTAACAGGCCCAACAGGTAGCGGTAAATCTACCACCTTGGCGGCTATAATTAACGAGATTAACAAAAAAGAAAGCTTACATATTATTACAATTGAAGACCCTGTTGAGTATATGCACGAGCCTAAAAAGTGCGTTGTTAACCAGCGTGAGGTTGGAACAGACAGCGAAACCTATTCAGCAGCGTTAAAGTCAGCGCTTCGTGAAGACCCAGATGTTATATTAATGGGTGAGATTCGTGATTTAGAGTCTATGACCATTGCATTGCGTGCGGCTGAAACAGGACATTTGGTTTTCTCCACACTGCATACAGAAAGTGCGGCAAAGACAATTGACCGTTTGATAGATATGTATCCTGTTGAACGTCAAAAGCAGGCACTTAGCCAGCTGTCAACAACCTTAAAGGCTGTTGTGTCACAGCGTTTGATGCCTAGGTCTGACGTAAAGGGCAGAATAGGAGCATTTGAGATTATGTTTGTTAACTCAGCTATCGCTAACCTTATTCGTGAGAATAAGATACCACAAATAGAGCAGATGATATCTTTAAACCAATCATCAGGTATGATTACAAAACAGATGAGTATAGATACCTTGTTAAAGGCTGGTGTTATTTCCAGAGAAACAGCAGACAAATACAGCTTTGATGTGGCAGATGGCAACCCAGCGTTGACAGGCGGACAGCAGCCACCGACGCTGCCGGGTGGTGTTGGTATGCCGCCACAGGGACAAATGCCTATGGCTCAAGGCCGTAGCGTTGGAGTAAATGTGCCGCAAAACGGTACCAGTGCATATTACAATAGAAATAGGAGGGGCTAATAGGTGAAGTATAATTATGTTGCCGTAAATGAAAAAAACAGAAAATACAAATCTGATATGGTGGCGAACTCTAGGGACGAGGTTGAAAGGAATCTGAAAGCCAGAGGGTTGACTGCATTGTCAATAACCGAAGCAAAGAAGATTCCAGAGGAAGAAATTCCAATTTGGCAAAGAGATTTAGGCGGAACTAAGGATGTACACGACCTTAAAATCAGTAAAAAACGTATGCTTACTTTTTTACATCAAATGGGCTTGATGATGAAATCAGGTATTTCCCTAGCTGTTGCTATGGAGGTTATGTTAGATACTGAAAAAGACCAGAATATGCTGAGAATATTACAGGAAATTAGTAAAAACCTGTATAACGGTATTACCTTGTCTAGAGCTATCGGTGCTTTTAAAACCTTTCCTATTGTATATGTTAACATTATACAAGCAGGTGAGGCTAACGGTAGGCTGGATTCTGCCTTTGAACAATGCTCAACGCTGTTGAAAAAGGAAATCAAGCTGTCAGGTAAAATCAAGGGTGCTATGATTTATCCATGTTTTTTGCTGCTGCTAACCATTGCTTTGATTATTGTAATGAGTGTTGTGGTATTGCCATCGTTTAAGACGCTGTTTGAAAGCTTTGGTTCAGAGCTGCCTGCAATAACGCAGTTTACAATGGGTGTTTCAGATGTGCTGGTAAACTTTGGCTGGTTGATTATTCTTATTATTGTGGTTATATGTGTTACACTTAGTATGCTTTACAAAAAGAATTACAGCTTTTGTATGTGGTGGTCAACAGCACAGCTAAAAATTCCAATTATTGGCGAGGTTTTAAGATTATCTCATTTAGCACGTTTTGCTAATATGATGGCAACCTTGTCAGACTCTGGTGTTAATATTTTAAATTCATTGGAGCTGTCACGAGATGTTGTTGGCAACAAGTATATGCAGGATTGCTTAAATCAGGTTATTGAGGATGTTAAAATTGGTACACCAATAAATATTTCCATGGCACGTTACCCTACCGTTTTTGACAGCTTGTTTGTGTCAATGATACGTGTAGGTGAGGAAAGCGGTATGCTGGGTGACTCCTTAAAGAAGATGGCAGATATGTATGAGGAGCAATCACAGGAGGCTACAACACGAATGACCGACGCTATGACGCCAGCAATGACAATTATTATAGCTGTTATCGTTGGATTTACGGTTATTTCTATTGTAACGGCAATGTTCACAATGTATACGGTTATCGTATAATATAGTAATTATAGGAGTGATAATTATGAAAAATCGCACTAACAACAAAAAAGGTTTTTCGCTGGCAGTGGCTGTTGTTCTTTGTTTGTTTTTAGTTATGGTAACAGGTACAATAACCACATTAGCAATTTATCAGCAGAAGGAAACAGGTGCAGAGCTTAATACCCGTCAGGCATACACATCTGCGAAAAGTGCATTAGACCTTATGGAGGAATTAATTAAAAGCGGAGAAATAGTAGCACCAGCTTCTTTAAGCAGTGCTTATTATGTTTTGTATTATGATGCAACCGGTACGCTGTGTTGGTATACGGCAGCAAGTGCTAATGATGCAATAGAGTTTATTAATAACTTTGCGACAACCCATCCAAACTGTAAGCTAATAGGTGATTCATATATTAAGCTAACTAGTGACGGCTCGGGAAACTGTACTGTTTCTGCTTTCAGTGCAGTAGGTATGTACACTCCTAACAGTGAAAATTTTGGTGATTTGTCCTTTGGTTTCCAATCTAAGGTTGAAAAGAAAATTGAGAGTACAACAGAGGATATTACGTTTAACGACCCAGAGCCAACGGGAAGCGTTATCCCATCACCTTCAAGCTCAAAATATTTAATGGTTGGAATGCAAAGTAACTTTTCGTTGTTAAAATCTGTAACTGGTGCTGATTATCTTACACTAAAACAAATGAATAACTATGACGGAACATTAGTTGATATCGGCTTTTTGGAAACAAGCAAAACACCACTTAACTGCCATTTTCCATTAATATTTAATAATACTATACAGATTGATAGTAATCCAAATAGATGTACTTATCAAGCGTATGATGATGCGATATATTTCCTAGGCTCATATACAGGAAGTCGATTAGATGATTATAAAAATCCAACTGCAGATAATGTATGCTATTTTACACAAAACGGAGTATATGGAACTGAATTAAAAAGTAAACTTATTGTAATAGATAATAATATGGTTTCAAAGACAAGGACTGGTACACCATCGTCAATAGTGGAAAATTATAGCAGTAAAGGCTATACATATAATGGCAGTACAGGAGTAGTTGTATATTTTCCAAAACCATGCACCCTATCGGTTTATACTGAAAACGGTGATAGAAGAATAAGTGAGAAAACATATGGTAGCACAACTGGTGGGTGCTATTACTGGTTACCATCAGGTCAAGATTTGTTTACATACAATATGGAATTCATAACGGATACGAAAGATGGCCGCATTGCTCAATTAGGTGATATTAATTTATATGACGCTATTAAAGGTTTAGGTGATATTCGTGGAGCTTGTGAAACGGAGAGTACGAAATACGTTAACGATAAATCAGGTAGTCCAATCCTTAATGAAACAATAGAAATATTAGGTCGTGACGGCAAGTTCCAAGATGGATATGATGGACATAATAATACAACAGGTAAATATATAAACTCATGGAGTAACACATCAATTTATTGTGGTCCATCATCAATGCCAAATGAAAATGCTGGTACGTATGATTTGTACTGTGGCAACAGCTTTAACTACCTGTGGTATAATGCTGGTGATATGGAAATAAAAAACGATGTTACAATTAATTTACGCAGTGCTAATAATGTTCTTACTATTGGACCAGAACAAGGTGAAGTAGCAATTAAGGTACAACTAAGCTGGGGCGAGGTATGGACTAGTGTTAATGGTTCAGCTAGTAGCTACAAAGTAGGTGATGAATTTAATTATGTAGATTTAAGCAACTCGAGCAATAATAATCCTAAGGCAAAAATAACAGATGTAAGAACTGGATCAAATAAAATTGTAGCAAAAGGAGATAATAGCCATTTTAAAGTTTTACCTTACTGGTATCAAACCGCATATTCCATTACGGTTATGTCTGACTTTGTTGTTCAATTAAAGGATGGTACTACCTATACGGTTAAATCTGGCGTCTACAAAACAGACCTGCCAGAAACTGGTATAGACCTGTTATCTATTGATGGTAAAACTTATTTTGAAGGACATTCACCAACGGAAACAGAAAAACCAGGTTCGGATTCCAGCATTGACTGGGTAAATGGTTCAGGTCAAATTAAGAATTACTCTTCTGGTGCTAGTGCACTGACACAAGCTGATAAGTTGGTTAACTTTAAAGCCAGCAGCGGTTTCCTAGGAAATGTAATCTATAAAGCTAAGAAAATATCATGTGACTTTACTGGATTTATAGCTCCAATAGAAGCCCACGATGTTACGTTATGTGGTGATAGGGTAGTAATTGACGCACCTAAGGGTATAAAAATGGATGGTGGATTAACTGTTAAGCCGGAGAAACGTAAAGCTAAGTTTACATATGCTGATGGTAGAATCGAAGAACCAGATGGCATATATGTTCAAATTGTATCAGATACTAAAATATACGACTCAGATAATAATGTTGAATTTGAAATAAAAGCTGGTAAATACTTTTTCCCTGATAAGGATTCAGTGGATATACTAAATTTTGGTGTGTGGGAGAGCTGTGCTAAAACACCAGGTAAGGTGTCCAGCATAATAGTAACAAAAACTACTACGGTTACAACATCGGAGGGAGCGTATTATTAATGGCTGTAAAATTTAAGAATACACTTTCAATGAAAAATAGTAAAAAAGGTTTTTCTTTATTAGAGCTTATATGCGCAATTATTATATTAGCCTTAGTAATCAGTTCTACTGTAGCTGGTTTGTCCATAAGCTACCGTTCTATTTTAGTTGGTGCAGAAAAAGACAAAGCGTCAGCCCTTGCCCAAAAATATTGTGACATCATAATGACCTATGTGTCAGAAACACCGTCTAATGAGCCTGGTATGGGGGGCGATTCAACAAAAAATAAGCTGTTTAAAGCATCGAGTACACATGAACTGGAAGGCGATATAATAGATGCTATTGAGGTCGATACTGCTGGTGCTGATGCCATTACTCAGGCTAAACCAACTGATATATACGATACTCGAACCAGGACGGCAGACAAGGTGTATTTTACAATTGAAAAAGAAGGTACAAAAGAATTGAATGAATCACCAGGCTCCACTACTAAGATATACTATTGTACCTATAAAATTACTGTCTATATTGATTATACTAATGAAAACACTACATATTGTACCGGCAGTATTACAAAACCCGCAGTAGTAGCTTAAGTGGAGGAATGACAAATGAAAAATAAAATTACAAAGCAAATTAGTCGCTTTGCTAAAAAGCATTCTAAAACTAAAGCTGGCGTCACTTTAATTGAACTAATAGCCACTATTGCAATACTGGGTATTGTGTCAACCGTTAGCTTATCTGCGTTATATTCTGTTGCCACTCTAGCTAAAAAGGGTCAGGATATGTCAGCTGCACAGAGGACAGCATCATTAGTTTCAGAACAGGTTTCGTTGTATGGTAATACCTCCACCTATGTGGAAGCATATGCTTCAATGCCATTAGCAATAAAATATAATAATGTGCATACCCCTAATGGTTTTATGGACGCTGACAATGGCGTAGGAAATTATGTTGATTATTTTGTAAAAGCCACAGATGTTGTTGATCAAGTTGGTATTTACAAATATAATGGAGTGTATAATCGATTTGATATAATAACTCTATTAGACGATGTTAAGTCTATAACCTTTGATGTGAAAAAGCTAGGAGTTATCGATACAAATGGCAGTAAATATATTTTAAATTATACTATTGAAACTGATTTAAAATATACCTTAACAGGCGGTGTTGTAATGAACAACACTGTAAAAGGCAAAGACATTTCTACTGGCTCATATCCTATTAAAATAGATGCCAGCGATCTTGTAGGTGCAGACCATGCTAAGGTTCTTCGCTTACGTTCAACAAGCAGGCAGAATGTGGACAGAAGCTGAGTATTATAAATTTTGTGACCGCTTATATGCGGTCACATTTTTTTACCCATTTTTCCAAGGAAACAAACCTTTTCTGTATAAACCTTCCTAAAAAGGCTATGCTAAATGTACAAACATTATTTAGTAACATAGTCACAGCACATAAAATAACGTGCGGTGAACAGTGAAAGGAATGGTAATAATATGGATGACAACAAAAAACCACGTTATACAGAGGATGAAAAGAAGAATAACGCCCAAAAAACACAAGGTAAAAAATACACCAAGGGCTTTTATGTTGCGTTTGCGTTGTGCTTATGTGCTGTTGGTGCGGCAGCATGGTACACCTATGGTGATGTGTCAAGCTATATGCAGCCGGACACCACTATACCAACAGAAATAGCAACAAAGGCACGTGACAAGGAAGCTGAAGCCAAAATGCAGGGGGTAACCCAACCACAGACACAGCCGTTTACTGACGCACCTACTCAAATAGCGACAGAACCACCTACCATAGAGGCAGGCACAGAAGCGTCTACTCAAGCAATGCAAACGGCTGCTAACGATACCCTACAGGTTTTCTACCCTGCAACAAAGGACGTCTTAAAGGGCTATACAGATGATACCCCTGTGTACTCTGAAACATTAAAGGATTGGCGTACTCATAAGGGTGTGGACTTTGCCGCAAAAGAGGGCGATACCGTAAAAGCAATAGACAGTGGTACAGTCACAGAAATAAAGAAGGACGATATGTACGGCGATTGTGTGGTAATAGAGCATAACAGTGGCTTTGTGGCTATGTATGCAGGTGTAACACCTAACGATAGCCTTAAAGCAGGTGACCACTTATCTGGTGGCGACAGCATTGGAATTGTCAGCACAGTACCATGTGAAGTAAAGGACAAGCCACACATCCATGTTGAAATAACAAAGGACGGCAAAACAATTAATCCGCTGGATATAGTTGGGGAAGAGGACAAGGATTAAATTAATCACCCCTGTAGACGGCATTTGAATATGGAGCAGAATTAGTGAATATAATATAGAGAAGGCCCTCGTTTCGTTATAGGGGCAAAAAAACCGCTTCACCAATGGCAGAAGTTTTCTGCTTGTAGTGAAGCGGTCTTTCAATGAAAGAAGAAAATTTGTGTTAGTATGTCTGCTCTCGTATCCTAACGTATTCGCTTATTAATTCCACAGCCTGTTCAGTAGTGATTACACCACTGTTAATGGACAGGTCATAGTTTTCTGCCATACCCCATTTTTTATCAGAGTAAAAGTTGTAGTAGTTGGCTCTGGTTTTGTCCGTCTTTCGTACAACTGATTCAGCCTTGTGTTCAGGAACATCATGAATACTAATAGCACGTTTTGCGCGGTATTCAATGTCTGCATGGATAAACAGGTTAATACAGTTGGTTTTTTCACGCAGAATATAATCAGCACATCTGCCAACTATAACACAAGGCTCTGAAGCCAGACTTTTAATAATTTTGTGCTGTAAAATATAAAGCTGGTCATTAACAGGCATATCTCTAATGGGTGCATAACCATTACCCATGTTATAAACTCCCATTGACAGGCTGTACAACAGGCTGTTAGTGGCATGCTCATCAGCGTGTTCAAAAACCTCAGGGTTTACACCGCTCTCCTTGGCTGCCAAAGAAATTAATTCCTTATCGTAAAATTTGATTCCTAATCTATCGGCAACAGCCTTGCCGATTTCTCGACCACCACTGCCAAATTCTCTACTAATTGTTATTACAGATTTGCAACTCATAGTTATCAACCTTTCTTTAAGCAAAATCAATAAAATATATGTATACATTATACCATTATAGTGCAAAAAAGCCATTATAAATATTGCACAAAAAATCAATCTGTTTTTTGACACGCATTTTTCATAATTCGTAAGTAATTAATTATAGGTTAAAGCTCATGTTATCACCGCTTTCTTGTAATTTACAATAGTATATGCTAAAATTTTATCTAATATATAATGAAAGAGGAGATTATAGTGGAAGTGAAAACACAGAAGGATTCCTATACAGTAATGACAGAGCTTGTTTTGTCCTCTCATGTTAATGGTTCCGGCAGGTTATTTGGCGGACAGCTAATGTCGTGGATGGATATTGCAGGGGCTATATGTGCCAAACGTCACGCTAACTGTGAGGTGGTTACTGCCAGCGCTCATCAGCTGGAGTTTTTTAACCCAGCACTGCCAAATGATATTATAATAATAACGGCGGAAATATATAATGTGGGCAGAACATCAATGAAGGTTCATGTAAATGTAAGTGTTGAGGAATATGGTAAGGACAGAAATAAGACGATAAAGACCTGTTCCGCTGTATTTGTTTATGTGGCTATAGATAAGGATGGAATAAAGCATCAGGTTCCTAAATTACGTTTAGAGGATGGTACAGTCCTAGGAAAATCGGAATAGTTGGCTGTTAACGCAGAATGACTAAAAAAATGTTAAAAAATTAAGATTATAAGGACAATTTATCAAATATGAAATAATGTTAAGAAATTTGCAGAAAGTTGTTGACAAAAGGGCTATGAATGTATATAATAATGAAGTTGTCGCGAGAGACCATTAAAAAA
>CZCA01000021.1_pt2 | contig 36998 bp, 24 predicted proteins | sample 591981 | NCBI WGS metagenome assembly CZCA01 (sample SAMEA3556810, study PRJEB10932) | anaerobic digester metagenome | reverse complement strand
TTTGGTTCAAGGAGGCGAAGCATGGACAAGCAGAACGGACAGGTACACGACGATCACCAATTTCATCTTTCTGGACGCCATCATCACCGGCAACTGGAACGCCTTTTTCAGCGCGCTGCGCCACATCACCCTGCCGGCGCTTGCCATCGGGTTGACTACTGCTGGCTTTATCATGCGCATGACGCGCTCGTCGATGCTCGAAGTGATGCACCGCGAGTACATCCGTGCGGCGCGTTCTCGTGGGCTACGGAATCGCAGCATCCTCTGGGTGCACGCGCTGCGCAACGCCATGTTGCCTGTGATCACCTTGCTCGGCTTGCAGTTCGGCGCGCTGCTGGGCGGCGCCGTGATCACCGAACTCGTCTTCTCGTGGCCCGGCATGGGGCGCATGTTGCTCGACGGTATCTTGCGCCGCGATTACGCCGTGGTGCAGGGCGCCGTGATCCTGGTGGCGTTTTTCTATGTGGTGGTCAACCTGCTTGTGGACATCTTCTATCACACGCTTGATCCACGGCTGCGGGGACGGTGAAGGCGGAGAGATTAGAGATTGGAGATTGGGGAGATGAGCATAGTTGGCTGCGGCGGTTCGCCCCTCGCAACTCGCCCCTCGCCCCTGGATTCAGGTAAGGAGACTGGAAAACGGGTATGGTGGAACGGATGACAGGAAAAGTGGCGATTGTCACGGGCGCGGCGCAGGGGATTGGGCGAGCAATTGCGCGACGGCTGGCGGCGGAGGGCGCCGCAGTCGTCTTTGCCGATCTCAACCTGCCGGCCGCAGAAGCCACGGCGGCGGCAGTGCACGCCGACACCGACGCGCCCTCGCTGGCGGTGCAGGTCGATGTAACTGACCGCGCAGGCGTTGAAGCAATGCTGGCAGCAACGCTGGAGCGCTTTGGTCGCGTGGACATCCTGGTCAACAACGCTGGCATCTTCGGCAACGCCCGCTTCGAGGCGATGACCGATGACCAGTGGCAGCGCATGCTCAACGTCAACCTGACCAGCGTCTTTCTGGTCAGCCAGGTGGTAGTGCGCCACTGGCTGGCACACAAGACGCCCGGCGCCATCGTCAACATCGCCTCGATCAGCGGCATCGTCTCCTTCACTGACTCGTCGCACTACGCCGCCGCCAAGATGGGCGTGATCGGCTTGACGCGCTCCCTGGCAATGGAAATGGGGCCGCACGGCATCCGCGTCAACGCCGTAGCGCCCGGCATCATCGCCACCGAGATGACGCGACGTTCGTTGGAAGCCCCCGAACTTTCCGGCGGGTGGCTGCGCCGCATCCCACAGCACCGCTACGGCACGCCGGAGGATGTCGCGGCAGGCGTCGCCTTCCTCGCCTCCGACGATGCCGCCTACGTCAACGGTGAACTGCTGTTCATCGATGGCGGCGGGACTTTCGCCTGGGATAAGCCGAGCGATGCGGAGCGGTAGGGGGAGAGATTGTGCGATTGTGAGATTATGAGATTATGAGATTGGAGATTGGAGATTGGAGATTGGAGATTGGCTGGAAGCGATATTCACAATTCACAATTCGCTGGTCTCGATTCACAATTGCATCCTTCCCCGTTGCATCCTTCCCCGTTGATCGTCTGGGCTGGGCTGGCTGTGTTGGACGCGCAGGCGCCGGTGCAACGCGACTACGGCGTGTGCGTGGTCGGCAACCGCATTGTCGATGTCGGTTCGCACATTGAATTGCAGGAACGATATCCTGACGCGACTTTTGTTGGCGGCGCCGACCTCTGCCTGCTGCCTGGTCTGGTCAACAGTCACGATCACGGACGTGCGCTCAGCAGCGTGGCGTTGGGGGTGGCTGACGACCTGCTCGAAGTGTGGCTGATGTCACTGGGCGCGCTGCCGGCGATCGACCCGACTTTGCTGGCGCAGCTTGAAGGCGTCACGCTGTTGCGCAGCGGGGTCACCGCAACTGCGCACAGCCACAACCCTTCATCCTGGGATCGTCTGCCTGCTGAGTGCGCGCCGACGATCCACGGCTACCGCGCCGCTGGCATCCGTGTGGCCTTCCACCCTCCTTATGTTGATCAAAATCCGCTGCTCTATGCCGGGCACGCTGAATTTGTGGCTGGACTGAGCGCCGAGGTGCGGCCACTGGCGCAGGCGGCGATGCAGTTGCCTGCGCTCAGCCCCGGCGACTATTTTTCACTTTGCTCCGAGCTTTACAACCGCTTTCACGACGCCGCCGACCACACCATTCACATCCAGATCAGCCCGGCCGGCGGCGTTTGGTGCAGCGATACGCTGATCCTGGAGGCTTGCGACTGGGCGAAAACCCACAGCACACGCGTGCAGATGCATTTGCTGGAGACGCGCTATCAGGCGACGTATGCACGCCGACGCTGGAACAAGTCATTTGTGCAACATCTGGATGAGATCGGTGCGCTGGGTCCGTGGTTGACACTGGCGCACATGGTCTGGCTCGAAGACGGCGACATCGAGATATTGCGCAGCCGCAGCGTCGCCATCGCCCACAATCCGAGCAGCAACCTGCGCCTGCGCAGCGGCATCGCGCCGCTGCCTGATCTCCTGGCGGCGGGGATTGAAGTGGGCGTGGGGCTGGATGGCTACGCGCTTGACGATGACCAGGACTATCTGCGCGAGCTGCGGCTGGCGTGGACGCTGGCAAATCGCCCCGGCGCAACATCGCCGACCGTCGCCGCCGCCGACATCCTGCACGCGGGGACAGTCGGTGGCGCGGCTGTGACCTTCGGCGCCGACGCACTACTTGGGCGGTTGGGGGTCGGCGCGCTGGCAGATTGTGTGCTGCTCGACTGGCAAGGCCTTGTGGGCGTCTGGATGTCGCCACTGGCGTCACCGGTCGATGTATTGCTGCGCCGCGCCAATCGCACGCACGTGCGGCATGTCATGGTCAATGGCGAGTGGGTCGTGCGCGCTGGGCGTGCGACGCGCATCGATGAAGCCGCGCTGATAGCGGAGGTACGGGCAGCGCTTCACCGTGCCAGCCGTCACGAACAGCACGGCTTGGGGGTGGCGCAGCTACTGGCGCCCCACGTGCGCCGCTTCTATGCCAGCTGGGATGCAGCAGAGTGAACAGGAAAGACCCATATTACCGCTATGACAACCACAACGACGCCGACTGAAATCTCTCCAGCCGTGACTGAGTTTCTGCAACGGGAACCGCGCCTGCTGATCGACGGGGACTGGCAGCCTGCCCGCACCGGCGCGACCTTCCCCACGCTCAATCCAGCCACCGGCAAGCCGCTATGTCACGTCGCTGCGGGCGACGCCGCCGATGTTGATGCGGCGGTGAGAGCCGCGCAGCGCGCCTTGCCAGCCTGGGCTGCGCTCATGCCAGCGCAGCGCGAACGCCTATTGCATCGTTTTGCCGACTTGATGGAGGCACATAAAGACGAGCTGGCGCAACTCGAGACGCTCGACAACGGCAAGCCCTTCCGCGTCGCCTACAACGTCGAGATCAATGTCGCCATCGGGCAGATGCGCTACTACGCTGGCTGGCCCACCAAGTTGACCGGCGAGACCTACGCCGTATCGTCGCCCGGCTTTCATGTCTACACGCGGCGCGAACCGGTCGGCGTCTGCGCCGCGATCACGCCGTGGAACTACTCGCTGGTGATGGCGGCGCAAAAGATCGGGCCTGCGCTGGCGGCGGGTAACACGCTTGTGCTCAAGCCTGCCGAGCAGACGCCGTTGACCGCGCTAAAACTGGGCGAGCTGGCGCTGGAGGCCGGCATCCCGCCGGGCGTGCTCAATGTCGTCACCGGCTTTGGGCACACCGCTGGCGCCGCACTCAGCCATCACCCCGGTGTGGCAAAGGTAGCGTTCACCGGCTCCACGGAAGTCGGCAAGGCGATTCAGCGGGCGGCGGCGGAGACGATCAAGCGCGTTTCGCTGGAGTTGGGCGGCAAGTCACCGCTAATCCTCTTCGACGATGTGGAAGACCTGGACGCCGCCGCCGAAGCTGCACTGTGGGCGATCTTCAGCAACAGCGGGCAAAACTGCGTCGCCGGTTCGCGTCTCTTCGTGCAAGCCGGCATCTACGAGGCGGTGCTGGCGCGGCTGGCGGCGCGGGCGCAGCAACTGGTGGTAGGTCCGGGCATCGAAGCGGCGACCGACCTGGGACCGCTCATCTCCGCCGAGCAACTGGCGCGCGTGCAACACTACATCGAGGCAGGCTTACGATCGGGGGCAACGCTGATCACCGGCGGCGAACGGCCAGGCGGACGGCTGGCAGAAGGCTACTTTCTGGCGCCGACAATCTTTGCCCACGTCGCTGACAACGCGGCCATTGCCTGCGAAGAGATTTTCGGGCCGGTGCTCTCCGTCTTTCGCTTCGAGGATGAAGAGGAAGTCCTCGCCCGCGCCAATGCGCTGCCCTTTGGGCTGGCAGCGGGCGTGTGGACGCAACATCTGGGACGCGCACATCGCATGGCGGCGCGGCTCAAGGCGGGCGTGGTCTGGATCAACACCTACGATTGGTTCGACCCGGCGGCGCCCTTTGGCGGCATGGGTGAAAGCGGTCTGGGGCGCGAGCTGGGGCGGCAAGTCATGGATGCGTACACCGAACTGAAGACAGTCTGGGTCAAGGTGGCGTGATGGAACTGACATTGCACAACAAAGTGGCGATGGTGACCGGTGGCGGCTCCGGCATCGGGCGGGCGATAGCGCTGGCGTTTGCCGAGGCGGGCGCGGCAGTGGCAGTGGTGGGGCGAACGCCGGCAAAGCTCAGCGCCGTCGCCGCAGAAATTCGGCGCAGCGGTGGGCGCAGCCTTGCCGTCCCCGCCGACGTGAGCCGGGGCGATGACGTGGCGGCGGCAGTGGACAGCACCGTTGCCGCGTTCGGCGGTTTGGACATCCTGGTCAACAATGCTGGCTTCAGCCCGTCGGGGCGCGTCACCGACATCAGCGAAGCGGAGTGGGACGAGTGCCTTGCCGTCAACCTGCGCAGCGTCTTCCTCGGCGCGCGGGCAGCGATCCCGCACATGCAGCAACGCGGCGCGGGCGTCATCCTCAGCGTGGCCGGCACCTTTGGCTTGCGGGCCGCCGCCAACAAAGCCGCATACTCCACGGCAAAAGCCGGCGTGATCAACCTGACGCGCGCCATTGCACTCGATTACGGACCAGAGCGCATCCGCTGCAACGTGATCTGCCCCGGCTACGTCGATACACCGCTGACGGCAGGCGTCGCCCCCGCCGACCGAGATGCATTTCTGGCGGCGACGCAGCCGTTGCCTGGCGTGATCCAGGCAAACGACGTGGCGGCATTAGCGGTCTATCTGGCGTCGGAGGCGGCGAACATGATCACGGGGCAGGTCTTCGTGATCGATGGTGGGCAGCAGGCAGGACTTTATCGAGCATAATTGACTTACATCCGCGCAACTCAACAAGCGTCTGACCTCCCCGTTCCGTCCCGCGTAACCCTTGAGCATCCCGACGGATTTTTGCCCCATTTTCCTTGTCGCTTGCCGGTCGTCTATGGTATAATTCCGCCGGAACGGATGTTCGGTTGCATCTTCTGGGAAATGGCGGCATGGCAACCAAATCAACCAGGCGTGGGAAACCAACCAAAAAGTCGGCGCCACGGTCGAAGTCGGCGGCGCGACGCAGGACTGGCGGTAGCGCCAACAACGAGCTACAGCAGATCGGCCAGGCTGTCTTTCGCCCGGAAGTTGGCGGTGTGCTGTTGGTGTTGTTGGCAATTTTCACGCTGTTGAGCTTGCTGACGGCCAGTCGCGGCCAGCTCACCGGTGGATGGATCGATCTCTTGACTGCATTGTTTGGCGTCGGCGTGTGGGGCGTACCTTTTGTGCTGGGTGGCGTCGGGCTGTGGATAGTGATTCGCACGGTCGATCAGATGCCCAACCTATCCTGGCGGCGCCCGTCCGGCGCGCTCTTGCTGTTTGTGGCTGTGATTACGACGCTGTCGTTGCTGCTGGAGCCAGCGGTGCGTATGCGCGCTGCCAGTGAAGGCGATGCGGGTGGACACATAGGGCTGTGGCTAGCGAATGCGCTGGAGCGCACACTGAGCCGACCGGGCGCCTGGGCCTTTGTCACCTTTATGCTCGTGTCAAGCGTCGTACTCATTTTCGATCGCGCCCTGGTGGCTGCATGGTATGCCCTGCAGGAGCCACGCGATGCGCCGCCATCGGCGGTCGCGCCGGTGCAATTATCGTGGTGGCGACGCCTCTTTGCGCCGCCGCCATCGGCATCCCTAGATGCACCGGTGTTGACACCACCGCCTGCTGCCAACCTGGTGCGTCCGGAGGCGCCGCCGCCTGGCCAGAACAAGCCCACATCGCCTATTCCCGTTCCCGATGCGGCGCCAGTGCGCACGGCAGGGCCAAAGTTGCCATTGACCAAACCGATTGAGGAGCTAGAGCGTCGGCCAGCGCACGTTGTCGGCGGCGCCGCCGATTGGAAGTTGCCCGCTATCGATCAGATTCTCAGCGACTATGACCGGGTGGCTGATGATGACAATCACATTCGGATGCAAGGCCGCCTGATCCAGGAGACGCTGGCGCTCTTTGGCGTGCCCGCCGATTTCGAGGGCGCGTACAAGGGGCCGTCGGTGACGCAGTACCTGATCAAGCCCGGCTATGTCGAGCGCAAGGTGGGCAACGAGGTGCAACGCGTCAAAGTCAAGGTGTCAAAAATCGCCGCGCTGTCGAATGACCTGGCGTTGGCGCTCGCCGCAGCCAGCGTGCGCATCGAAGCGCCGATCCCTGGCACGAACTACGTCGGCGTCGAGGTGCCCAACCAGGCGGGCAACATTGTTGGCCTGAAGGAGCTGATGGAAAGCGAAGCCTTCACCGAGAAGAAACGCACACTCCCCATCGCCCTGGGCGAGGACGTCAAGGGTCAGCCCATCGTTGCAGACCTGGCGCGGATGCCTCACCTGCTCATTGCAGGCGCTACAGGGTCGGGTAAGTCGGTTTGCATTAACTCGATTATTGCCTGCCTATTGTTGACGCACACCCCCGACACGCTGCGCCTGCTGATGATTGACCCCAAGATGGTCGAGCTGAGCGTCTACAATGGCATTCCGCATCTTTACGGGCCGGTTGTCACCGAGGTGGACAAAGCGGCGGGTGTGCTGCTTTGGGCGGTCAAAGAAATGGAGCGGCGCTACACGCTCTTTTCCAAGGCCAATGCTCGCGACCTGCCGCGCTACAACGCGTATCTGGAAAAGAATGGCGAGAAGCCACTGCCCACCATCGTTGTGATCGTCGACGAGATGGCCGACCTGATGATGGCCGCGCCGGAGGAAGTGGAAAAGCATATCTGCCGGCTGGCGCAGATGGCGCGTGCGGTTGGCATCCACCTGATCATTGCCACCCAACGCCCCTCGGTGGATGTCATCACCGGCTTGATCAAGGCTAATTTCCCTTCGCGCATCGCCTTTGCTGTCACTAGCCAAATCGACAGCCGCGTCATCCTGGACATCCCTGGCGCTGAACGCTTGCTTGGCCGCGGTGACATGCTCTTCATGGCGCCGGATGCGTCAAAGCTCGAACGCATCCAGGGTACGTTGGTCACCGACGAGGAGATCGGCAAGCTGGTGCGCTACTGGCGCAATATCAACACACTGGACGGGTTCAAGTCTGCTGCCTCCGCCACCCTCGATCTGCCGGGCGCCTCCATCGTGACAGAAACCGCGCCCAAACGTACACCGCCGGGTGAGTCGACAGCGCCGGCGCCCAACCCGCCGATGAGTCAGCCGCCTTTATTCGAGCAGATCGCACAATTACGCGCTGCCGAAGCGCGTGACGAGCTGTTTTACGTGGCAGTCAATATTGTGCGCGAGCATGGACGTGGTTCGGTCAACCTGTTGCAGCGCAAGTTGCGCATTGGGTATACGCGCGCGGCGCGCCTGGTCGAACAGCTGCACGAAGCAGGCGTCCTGGGGCCAGACCTGGGCGCCGGACGCGGGCGCGAATACACCGGCGACGACGGTCCAGCGGCGCCGCGACCGTTCGATGCCGATGCCCCTGCGCGCACTTGGGATGACGCCGCCATGGACGCCGCCCCCAGCGTCGCCGCGTCGCTTGATGCAGAGTTCGACGCCGACTTTGGCTCGGGCACAGATGCGACAAGTGCACGCGCCAGCGCTGGGCATGAACGCGCTTGGGATGAAGATGTGCCTTGGGATGAAAATGAAGATGACAGCGGCGTTGCGCCGCCTGCCAGTCCGGCGTCATCGTCTGCACCGCCGTCTCCAAGTCCGCGCCCTGCTGCTCCACCTACGGTATGGTTTTGAGTTGTAAGGGGCGGGTGCATGAGCGTCACGCGTGACGCATAACGCCTGCATGATCATGTACATCCGCTATTCACACTTCAAAATTCGCACTCCAAAAATCTTCGTGAGGTCTTCCTATGTATGATCTGCTTATCCGCAACGGTGTGATTATCAACAGCGACGGCATCGTGAATGCCGACCTGGCGATCCAGGATGAGCGGATCGTCGCGATTGGCCTGGGGCTGGCGGGGCGGCGCGTCATCGACGCGGACGGCTGCTATGTGATTCCAGGCGCCATCGATCCACATGTGCACCTGCAAATGCCGCTGGCAGGCCGCGTCAGTTCTGACACTTTCCGCAGTGGCACGATCGCGGCGGCGTGCGGCGGGACAACGACCGTGATCGACTTTGTCGAGCCGCAGCCAGGTCAGTCGATGTTGGCGGCGCTTGCTCAGCGTCGCGCCGAAGCAATCGGCGAAGTCGCCATCGACTTTGGTTTGCATATGACCATCCCGACCTGGCACGCCACCACACCCCACGCGCTGGACGAGGTTCCCGCTGCCGTTGCTGCTGGCTGTCTCACGTTCAAGATGTATCAGGCTTATCAGGGCATGGTGCTCGACGACGTGGCGCTGCTGCGCGCGCTGACCGCAGTGGCGGAAGCAGGCGGGCGTACGGTGCTCCACAGTGAGACTGGCCCCGTGCTCGACATACTGCGCGCCGACGCGCTGGCGGAAGGACACACCGAACCGATCTGGCATGCCTACACGCGCCCGGCGCCGCTCGAAGCCAGCGCCGTCCATCGCGCCGCCGAGCTGGCCGATTTGGCGGGTTGCCCGCTCTATATCTTCCACGTTGGTTGCCAGGAAAGCGTCTGGGAGATTATCCAGGCGCGAGCGCGCGGCATCGATATCTGGGGCGAAACCTGTCCGCAATACCTGCTGCTCACAGCTGAGGAGCATTTGGGCGGGCTGAACGGCGAATTGTACGTCTGCGCACCGCCGCTGCGCACGTATGACGACAACCAACTGCTTTGGCAAGCGCTGGCACGAGATGATCTGCAAGTTGTCAGCACTGACCACTGCCCATGGACTGCTGAGGAGAAACGTCAGCCCGACTTCACCCTGATCCCAGGCGGTGTGCCCAGCATCGAGGCGCGGTTGGCGCTTGTGCACCACTTCGGCGTCAATCAAGGAGCGCTGACGCTGGAGCGGTGGGTGCAGGTCTGCGCCACCAACGCCGCTCGCTGGATGGGGCTGGAACGCAAAGGGCGCCTGGCGCCAGGTTGCGACGCTGATGTCGTCATCTTCGACCCGGAGCGGGTTAAGTACATCGCCCCTGATACGTTGCATGAGCACGCCGGCTGGACGCCCTACGAAGGCTTGGAAGTCACCGGCTGGCCACGCACCGTCCTCTTGCGCGGACAGCTCATTGTTGAAGACGAGCAATATGTCGGCATGCCGGGCGATGGTCGTTTCGTTGAACGCAGATAATCTCCAGTTTGTCGCACACGCGCTTTCTTTTCCGCTCTTCCGTCATGGTCATGGCGCTCAATGGCGTCAGCCGCCTGACCGGTTTTGTCAAGCTGTTGCTGATGACGCGCACCTTTGGCATCGGCGACGCAGCGGACGCCTACGCCGCCGCCAACCAACTGCCGGAACTACTCTTTGCGATGCTGGCGGGTGGGGCGGTGGCGGCGGCGTTTATCCCTGTCTACACAGGCATCCTGGCGCGCCGTGATGCAGAGCCGGCGGCGCGCTTCGCCAACACGATCGTTGCCTTGACGGTGATGGCGCTGGGCGGGCTGGGACTGGTCGTAATTGTTGGCGCGCCATGGATCACAACGCATCTGCTTACGCCCGGCTTCTCCTCCGCTCAACAGGCGCTGACTGCCCATCTCGTCCAGGTGCTGATGGTGGCGACCTTCTTTTTCGCTGTCGGCAGCATCTATGCCAGCATTCTTCAGGCGCACGATCATTTCTTTGCCCCGGCGATGGGCGGCATCCTCATCGACCTGGGGCAGATTGTCGGGATTGCGCTGCTGGCGCCACAGCTTGGCATCGCCAGCGCCGCGTGGGGATTGACCGGCGGCGCCGTGATGATTCTGGCGGTGCAGGCGCCCTTCCTGTGGCGGCTGGGGCTGGACAACCGGCCAACGTTGGCGTTGCGTACCGAAGGCATAAACGAGATGGTGCATCTCTTCTGGCCACGCCTGGTGACGATGGGCGCAGGTCAAGCCGTCGATCTGGTGGTTGTGCGCCTGGCGTCGGGGCTGGCGCCGGGCAGTATGTCGGCCTATTTCTACGCAGTGCTAATCATGGCGTATATGCCGCGCGGCCTCTTTGCTCAGGCCATCGCTACGGTGATCTTCCCGACGATGGCGCGCCAGTACAACAGTGGTGATCTGACAGGGCTGCAGGCGACGACGACGGCTGGGTTGCGCGCCACGCTGGCGCTGGTAATCCCGGCGGCAGTCGGGATCATGGCGCTGGGGCTGCCGGGGATGCGCTTCCTCTTCCCTGGCGAGGAACTGGATGGCGCCGCGCTGACGCTGGTTTTCACGTTGACGGCGATCCTGAGTGTGCGGTTGATCAGTGATGCCAGCGTTGACATCCTGTCGCTGGCTTTCTATGCGCGGCACAACACGCGTCTGCCGATGGTCGCCAACGTGGTGTGGATGGCGACCGTCTTGGGCTTGAGCTATGTGTTGGTGACGCCGCTGGGTATTTACGGGCTGGCATGGGCGTCGGCATTGGCAGGGTTGGGGCTGATGCTGGCGCTGCTGGTTGTCGTCTGGCGCAGCCATCACGGCATCGACGGGCGCTCATTAGCGCTCACGGTTGGGCGCGCAGTCATGGCGGCGGCGGCTATGGTTGTCGCTGTGCGTCTGCTCAGCCGTATTCACTTGCCGGAGATGTCCTTCGTGATTGTCGGGATTATGGGCGGCGCAGCGGTCTATGTGAGCGTCTATGCTGCGCTTGGTGGTCGTGAGTTGCTCACACTGTTGCGACGCACCGGCGCATAGGACGGTGTGCAGCGCGTTTTATGGCTGCTGGTCTTGACGCTGCTGTCCCACCGCTCAGAACACAGCGGGGCATTCGGGAGGGACGAGGGGAGGTCATTTCCACCAACTAATAGATAGCACAATCAAACATCGTACATCCGATATCTTCCCGGAAGCTCTGAGCTTCCGGGAAGATGAGCAAAGTCTATTTGTGTTGTCTATAAGCGGGATCAGGTTGGCGACAGCGCGACAACAAACTCTCCGGTTGACCGATCCCCTTGATTTGACAGCGCGGTGTAAGCAATTGATAATGAGTCTCAAGGAAAATTAACTCAATCTCCCCCCCAATATAAAAGGTCAACGATATGGATTCACTCTTGCTTTCTCGTGTCCAGTTTGCCCTGACTGCCAGCTTTCATTTCATCTATCCGCCGCTGTCGATGGGGCTGGGGCTGCTCCTCATCATCATCGGCGTCAATTATCTGCGCACACGCGACCCGAAGTGGCGCCAGCTCTCCTTTTTCTGGGTGAAGGTCTACGGTCTGGTCTTTGCAGTTGGCGTTGCCACCGGCATTGTCCAGGAATTCGAGTTTGGCACCAATTGGCCGGAGTACTCGCGTTTTGTTGGCAATATCTTCGGTAGCCTGTTGGCAGCGGAGGGCGTCTTCGCCTTCTTCCTGGAAGGCGGCTTTCTGGGGCTGATGCTCTTTGGCGGCAATCGGCTTGGCCCGCGCATGTGGCTGCTGGCGATATTCATGGTCGCCTTTGGCGCGCATTTCAGCGCGCTCTGGATATTGATGGCGAATTCCTGGATGCAGACTCCCGCCGGCTATGTTGTCACGCAGACGCCGATGGGTGCGCAAGCCTTCATGACCGATTTCGGTGCGACGGTCTTCACACCCTCCTTCCTGCCACGTCTCTGGCACACGTGGGTGGCGTCGTGGATGACTGGCGCCGCGTTGATGCTGAGCGTGGGGGCGTGGTTTCTGCTGCGCGTCAAACAGCACGCCGAGCTGGGCAAAGCGACGATCCGCGTGGCGTTGCCGGTGTTTGTCATCTTCAGCATTTTGCAGGTGCCGCTTTTTGGCGCACGCCAGGCTGAGAATGTGACCCACAACCAGCCGGTCAAGCTGGCTGCCATGGAGGGCGTTTGGGAGGATACGGCCTGTGCTCCAATGACGGTGGTCGGCTGGATCGACGAAGCCAACCAGACAACCTACGGCATCAAGATTCCATGCCTGCTCAGTTTTCTGGCTTACGGTGATATCAACGCAACGGTGCAGGGGCTGCACTCCTTTCCGGCGGATACGTGGCCGCCGCTGCAGATCACCTTCCAGGCTTACCACTTGATGATCAATTTGGGGATGGTCTTCATCGGCATCGGGTTGCTGGCCGCATTCTTCTTTTTCTGGGGGCGTCGGCTCTGGCGTAGCACCTTCATACTATGGATTCTCGTGCTGACCATCTTTCTGACCGAAGTCGCCACGATTGTTGGTTGGTGGACTGCAGAATTTGGTCGCCAGCCATGGATTGTCTGGGAACTGCTGCGCACAGTGGATGCTGGCTCGCCGGTGTTGTTGGGCTATCAAGTGCTGATCTCCAACGGCATGTTCATCCTGCTGTACGGCATCCTTTTTGTGCTCTTCATCTTCCTGCTCAATGAGAAGATTCAACACGGGCCAGACTCGCTGGAGTCGATGGAGGAGCGCCCAGTGAACGCCCTGCCCGACACCTTCCGTGAAATTTTCCGCCGTCAGGCGCGTGCATAGGAGAGAGCAAGTATGTGGCTCAATGTGGTTTGGTTTGCGCTCTTTGTCATCATCATCGCTGGCTACTTGATCATGGACGGCTTTGACCTGGGCGTCGGCATCCTGCATCCCTTCCTGGCGCGCAACGATGAGGAGCGCCGCGTCTTTCTCAACAGCATCGGCCCGGTGTGGGATGGCAACGAAGTGTGGCTGGTGCTCGGCGGCGGCGCACTCTTTGCTGCCTTTCCGCTTGTCTATGCCTCGCTTTTTTCGGGACTCTACATCGCGATGATGCTTGTGCTGCTGGTGCTGATCTTGCGCACGGTTGCCATCGAGTTCCGCAGCAAGCGCCCGTCGCCAGCATGGCGCAGCTTTTGGGATGGGGTCTTCTTCGCCGCTTCGCTGGGCATCGCGTTGTTGCTCGGCGTCGCTTTTGGCAATATCCTCGACGGGCTGCCGATCGCCGCTGACGGCTACATCCGCGCCAATCTCTACGACTTGTTGACGCCCTACGCCCTGCTGGTCGGCGTGACCACTATCTTTATGCTGGCGACGCACGGCGCCATCTACCTGAGCATGAAAGCCAGCGGCGCGCTGCTCGATCGCGTCAAACACTGGGTGCCGCGGTTGATGATCGCCTTCTTCGCCCTCAACACTGTGCTCGTCGGGGTCACGGCCCTGGTGCACGAGACAGTCTCCGATCGCTACTGGAGTCAACCGTGGCTCGTGATCTTGCCCGGAGCGGCGCTGTTGTCGGTGATCGTGGCGTGGCTGATGGTGCGCCGTCAGCGTTACTTCGTCGCTTTCTTCTTTTCTGCGGCGATGATCGCAGGTCTGCTGATCTCGGCGGCGGTTGGACTCTACCCCAATCTCCTGGTCTCAACGCTCAACTCGTCGTATAACCTGACAATTTTCAACGCCGCGTCGCAGCCGAACACGCTGACAGTCATGTTGATCATGGCCTTGATCGGGATGCCCTTTGTACTGCTTTACACCGCCGGCGTCTACTACATCTTTCGTGGGCGGGTGCAGATCGGGCCGAATAGCTATTGAGCGTGATGTCAGGAGCAACCCTCACCGCTCGTCTACTCGCACACGACTCTGCCGCGCGCCGGTTGCTTGTCTGGGCGACTGGCGCTGGCTTTGTAGCGGGCGCCATGCTCGTGATGCAGGCATGGCTGATCAGCCTGATTGTCGATGGCGTTTTTCTACGTGGGCAGACGCCAGGGCAGGTGACGCCGCTGCTGGGTATGCTGGCGGCGAGTCTACTGGTGCGCAGTATTGCCCTCTATGCTGAAACCGTGCTGGGGCAGCGCGCTGCCAATGGACTCAAGCAGACCCTGCGCCAGCGCCTCACGTCTCGCCTCATACAGGCGGGTCCGCTGCCGTTGCGCGACGAACGCGCCGGCGAATTGGTCAACACCATCAGCGAAGGCGTGGAAGCTCTTGACGCTTTCGTTACCCAATTTCTTCCTGCCCAGGCGCTCGCCATATTGCTTACGCTTTGTGTCCTGCTCGTCGTCCTGATCCTCGATCCCTGGACGACGCTGGTTTTGCTCTTCGCAGCGCCGATGCTCTTGTTGATGATGGCGCTGATCGGTGGGCGCGCCAAAAGCCTGACCGAACGCCGCTTCCTCGAACTCAGTTGGATGAGCGCGTTCTTTCTCGATATGCTTCAGGGGCTGCCCACGCTCAAGCTATTTGGCCGCAGTCAGGAGCAGGCGGCAACGATTCAGCGCGTCAGTGCTCACTATGGCAAGACCACGATGGAGGTGTTAGCGACCGCTTTCCAAACTTCGCTGGTGATGGAGTGGGCGGCGACCGCAGCGACCGCGCTGGTTGCGTTGGAGGTCAGCTACCGGTTGATGGCGGGACAGCTTGCCTTTGCGCCCGCTCTGGCAGTGTTGCTGTTGACGCCGGAATTCTTCCTGCCGCTGCGCACGCTGGCGATCCGCTACCACGCCGGCACGACGGGCAAGGCCGCCGCGCAACGCATCTTGAAGCTGCTGGACGTGGCGCACGCAAGCTCGCTGACGCCAGGACGCCAGGACGCAGGGACGTGTGCAGATGATGATCCACATAGCGCGCTCACCGGACGCCGTACTGTCGCCGCGCCTCTGCGCCAACATGCGGCCGACATCCTCCAGTCCCCTCTGGCGATACGATTCGACCACGTAGCGTTTGCCTACGGTAACCGGCCGGCGTTGCGTGACTGCACCTTCACCATTGCACCAGGCAGCCGCGTTGCTCTGGTCGGCGCTACTGGCGCAGGCAAGAGCACCATCGCCAACCTGTTGTTACGCTTTGCCGAGCCGCAGCAGGGCGCTATCTGGATCGGCGCCACGCGACTGTCTGCGCTTGAGCCAGCGCAGTGGCGCCAGCAGGTGGCGTGGGTTCCACAACATCCTCATCTTTTCCAGGGGACCGTGCTCGACAATCTGCGCCTGGCGCGCCCCGCTGCGTCGCTGGCAGAGGTAAGCGCCGCCGCTGAAGCTGCCGGCGCCCACGCCTTCATTTCAGCACTGCCACAGGGTTACAGCACGCCGATCGGTGAGCAGGGGGTGCGACTCAGCGGTGGGCAGCGACAACGGCTGGCGCTGACGCGCGCTTTTCTGAAGGACGCACCGCTGTTGATCCTGGATGAAGCCACCGCCCATCTCGACGCCGAGAATGCAGCGTTGATTCGCGATGCTGTAGTGCGCCTGAGCGCTGGCCGTACAGTTGTGATCATCGCGCACCGGCTGGAACTCGCCGCCATGGCCGATCAGGTGATTGTGCTGGAGCAGGGGTGTGTGGTCGAAAGCGGCGCACATGCCGACCTGCTTATCCGCAACGGGCATTATCGCCGGTTAGCCGCGTCGCTGGCAGGTGTTGCATGGTGACGACTGCGGTTCCTATGCCGCGCCAGAGAACGTTGCTGCGCTTGCTAGCGTTTCTGCGCCCGTTCGGCTGGTGGGTGGCGGCGGGCATCCTGCTCGGTTTCGCCACGATCAGCTCCAGCGTCGGGCTGATGGCTGTCTCCGCCTATCTCATTTCCAAGGCCGCCATCGCCGTCGACGTGACCCAGCTCTCGCTGGCGATTGCAGGGGTGCGCCTCTTTGCCCTCACGCGTGCGCTCTTCCGTTACGGTGAACGCTATGTCACACATCTGGCGACCTTCCGCATCTTGACGGTGCTGCGCGTCTGGTTCTATCGCGCCATTGAACCACTGGCGCCGGCGCGCTTGCAGCAGGTGCACAGCGGCGATCTGCTGGCGCGCATCGGCGCCGACATCGAAACGCTGGAAAATTTCTACGTGCGCGTGGTGGCGCCGCCGCTCAGCGCTGTGCTCGTCACCCTCTTTGCCGCCGCGCTGCTCGGCGCCTTCGATGTCTGGCTGGGCGTGGCGCTGGTGGGCTTTCTGGTGTGGACAGGCGGCGTATTGCCCTGGATCAGCCGCCGCCTCAGCCGCCACGCTGCTGAGACCGCCATCACCAAACGCAGCGAGTTGCACGTTGGGTTGGTCGATATGGTGCAGGGGATGGCCGATCTCGCCGCGTATGGGCAGGCCGAGGCGCAGCAAGCGCATGTGTGGGCGCAGAGTGCGGCGCTGCATCGAGCGCAGCAACAATTGGCCGAGGTGCGCGGCCTCGCCAATGCGCTCACTGCGCTCTTCACCGGGCTGGCTGGCCTGACCATACTCTGGCTGGGGATTTCCCTGGTCACGAGTGGGCAACTGGCGGGCGTTTATCTGGCGTTGCTGCCCCTGACGGCAATGGCTGCGTTCGAGTGCGTCCAGCCACTGAGCCAGGCGTGGCAGATGTTGGAAGCTAGTGAGGCGGCCGCGCGCCGTCTGTTGGCGCTGGTCGATGCGCCGCCGGTCGTCGTTGAGCCGTCCACGCCGGCGCCTGCTCCCGTCGGTGTGAGCCTGGAAGTGCGCAATCTGCGCTTTCGCTATCCCCCCATGACTGGCAGCTATGATCCTTTCGCCCCGATGATGCCAATCACCCCGACGGCGCAACCAGAGAGCAGGAGTACGCCGGACGGTGATTGGGTGCTGGATGGTCTCACCTTTACGCTGCGCGCGGGGCAACGCCTTGCCATCACAGGTGCGAGCGGCGCGGGAAAATCCACGCTGATTGCGCTGTTGTTGCGCTTCTGGGATGTTCCGCCGGGAGCGATCTGGCTGGACGGTCGTGATTTGCGCGCCTACGCTGCGGAAGACGTGCGCACCTTGTTTGCTGTCGTGCCGCAATCACCCTATCTCTTTCACACAACGATCCGCGACAATCTGCTCGTTGCCAACCCGGACGCCACTGACGCTGAGCTGGCTGCTGCCTGTCAGGCCGCTCAGCTTGACACGTTCATCGCTGCGCTGCCGGCGGGATATGACACCCTGCTCGGCGACAATGGGCTGACGCTGAGCGGCGGCGAGCGTCAGCGCCTGGCGATTGCGCGCGCACTGCTCAAGCCGGCGCCGATCCTGGTGCTGGACGAGGCGACGGCGCACCTCGATGCGGTCACGGCGGCGCGCGTTTGGCAGGCATTGGCGCACCACATGACTGGACGGATCGTGCTGATCTTCGACCATAGCCCGCTTGCCCTGGCGCACGCGGATGCTGTCGTGACCATTGTGTGAGATGGGGTGTTCGGCGTTCCGCCGATCTTGTGGCAAAATGTTCGCATCACCCTGCCGGATTACCTACAAAGGAGCGTCTATGCCGCCACCTACTCTCACCCACCTCTGGCTTGAGGCGCCCCTCGCCGATGCTGTGTTGGCGCGCCTGCCGGCTGGGGTGCAGGTGATCCATGCCGCCGCCGAGCCGCCGATCTATCGCAACGCCGCCCCGGCTCAGGCCATCATTGCCTCGTCGCAACTACGTTATGACGCCGCTGTGCTGGACGCCTGCCCGCAGTTGCGCTTGATTGCGCGCACGGGCATTGGCGTTGACAACATCGACCTGGACACCGCGACGGCGCGTGGCGTCATCGTCACCAACACACCGGACGGCCCAACCGAATCGACGGCCGAGCATACCGTAGCCATGTTGCTGGCGCTGGCGAAGCGACTCAAGCCAGGCAACGACAACCTGGCTGCTGGCAGGTGGGGGCCGCGCGCGGGTGTTATCGTGGGTGAGGAAGTGCAAGGCAAGACGCTCGGCCTGATCGGTTGTGGCCGTATCGGTCGCCGCGTGGCTGAGATTTGCCGGCTTGCCTTCCAAATGCGCGTGCTGGCCTACGATCCATACCTGACATCCGACCATGCCGCCACCTTGGGCGTGACGTTGGCGCCGCTCGATGAGGTGATCGCACAGGCCGACTTTCTCTCGCTGCACGTCCCGGCCACGCCTGCCACCATCGGCTTGCTGAATGCCGAGCGCCTGGCGCAGATGAAAGCTGGCAGTTATCTGCTCAACCTGGCGCGGGGTGCACTCGTGGATGAGGCGGCCCTGCTCGACGCCCTGGAACGCGGCCATCTCGCCGGCGCCGGCATCGATGTCTTCGCTGCCGAACCGCCTGCCGTCGATCACCCGTTACGCCGTCATCCTGCCGTCATCGCCACGCCGCACAGCGCCTCCGTTACGCGCGAGGGGCGTCGCCGCATGGAAGAGATGGCGATGGCGCGGTTGCTCGCTTTCTTTAGGGGCGAGCGCCCCGCCGACATCGTCAACCCGGCGGCGTGGCCAGAGATATAGACAGCCGCCGACCAATACAGGAAACGTTGACGCTGACATGTCCGGGCGCCCACAACGCTTGAGATGGCTGATAGTACGCGCAGGGGTGCACTTGCTGGCGCTGCTCGTTGCTCTGGGGCCGGAACCTCTCTTTGCCCAGACGCAGGCTGCAATGCAACATGATCTGCCGGCCTCATCATCGGTTGCCGTCACGCACTATCTGCCGCCGCACCAGGTTCAGGCGCATATTGTTCAGCCCGACGACTTCACCCCACCTTGGGACGAAGCCGATCGGCTCAATCTTTGGCAGCACGGCCTGCCAACGCCTGAGGCTGTGACACTCCCCATCAATGTGCTGATGTTGCCCACCGGCGCTCGTGTGCGCCTTGCGCCCGCCGCGTCTTCAACCGGCTGGACATCCCTGATGACAACGCAATGGTCGCTCACGTCCCACCCGGCCTGTCGCAGATTGCCGACGCTCACGGGCGTGCGTAGTCAGGTCGAGGCGTCGCTACGCAGCGAATTGTCTCAGCCATCACCACTGTCGGCGCCTGTCATTGGCGAATACCGTCGCCGTTGGGTCTGCATCTTTGCCAACCCTGGTCAGGCAACCAATTTCCTGTTGCAGTTTTCGCTGCATCTCGAAACGCGCGCCTTTGCTGAGACGTTGTTTGTGTGCGTGTCGACAGATGGTCGCACTTTCTGGGGGCGGCGTTGGCGCACACCTGCCTTGGCCACACCTGCTACTCCCTGGCAGATGCAGCGCATCTACTTTCCGACTGACCCGGCGTCTTCCACGGCTGGCGTGGCTGTGTTGTGGGAAGTGCAACAACCAACGCAGGTCAGGCAGCCCGCCGGGATCCACCTTGCCAACTTCAGCGTGGAGGCGTTTATCCCGCCGCCCGCCAGTTGTGGACAGCTTGATCCTGTGTTGGCATTGCCGGCGTCGGGCAGCAACCAGGTAAGCAAGGGGCTGAATCTGCCGCCTTATCCTGACCTGACGCCGTCGGGATTGGCCGGGCATGTAGCGCGGCTGCGTGCGCTCGGCGTGCAGTGGGTGCGGGTGGAGCTACAGGGGCGCGCCGGTAGCGCGCCAGCCGGGTTGATGTTGACCGGGCGCGGCGGCATGCTTGGCTATGTTGATCTTAAGCACTATGACACACTGTTCGAGTTGCTTTGCCGCAGCGAGTCTCCGATCGCCGTGTTAGGGCTGCTCGACAACATGCTGATGCCAACGGACGGCTGGCGTAACCGTCAGGCCGCAGCAACATACCGCCAGGCCTACACCACGTTGACGGCGCTGCTGGCGCGCTACTACGCCGATCGGGTGCACGCATGGGAACTTTGGAACGAACCAGATCACGTCAACACCTACCTGCCGCCTGGCGACTTTGCGGCGTTGCTGGTCGAGGCCGGCGCTGCGATCCGTCGCAGCGTCCCTGCCGCCCGCATCGTCACCGGAGGAGTGAGCAGTGTAGGGCCGGCAGCCGTTGCCTACTTGCGGCAGACACTGGCGGCGCTAACTGGACTTGTCGCACCCGGTGCAGGTTTCGATGTGGTCGGCGTACATCTTTACCCCGACGTCGAGTATTGCAGCGGCGCCCGGCCGGTGCGTGAGCCAACGTTTCTCTACGACGATGAACCGACTATACTGGTGCGGCTGATGCGAGTGTTGGCCGCTGCGGGCTACGCCGACCGTCCGTTGTGGGTGACGGAAATCGGTTGGAACCGCGCCGCCGACAGCGACAACCCGGCCACACACGCCTGTGCGTGCGTCGCCGCCACATTAGTGAATGGCAGCGAACAGGCTGCCTATCTGCCCCAGGCCTTTGATATCCTCGTGCGTGAAAGCGCCTGGCCCTCGACCGCTCCTGGTGTGACCAAGGTCTTCTGGTATCAGTATGCCGATGTTGGGCTGAGCGCCGCTGCTGCTGGCTGTGGCGATGTGGGCGGCGTGGTCGATTGGTGGTATGGGCTGTATAGTGGCATCGACAGCGCCGCTGGCATCCTTGAACCTCAGCCCAACCGCGCAGCCTGCACCTTCCGCGCCTGGCCCGACGCGGCGGCGGTGGCGGCGTGCCTGGGACAGCCTGAGTAGGAAGGGAAAGTAGTGCTGAAAACTTCGCCCTCAGCCGCATGACTGAGGGCGAAGTGCGCCGTGGCAAATCCAGGCTTGAGTATCAGCGTCTAGCCTTGTGCGCAGACGTTACCAGGCGTATGCCTTGGGCGCCTCGCCGCCAGGTCCGGGGAAGATTGCATCCAGGCGGGCGAGCACCTCGGCATCGAGCGTGATCTCGGTGGCGCGCACGGCGCTCTCCAGTTGTTCGATCGTGCGCGGCCCGATGATCGGCGCCGTGACAGCTGGGTTGTGCAGCAGCCATGCCAATGCCACCTCGCCTGGCTCATGACCGATTTCACGACAGAGCGCTTCGTAGGCTTCGAGCTGCGGGCGTTTCTTCTCCACCTGCTTTGCAAACTCCTCGCTCATGCGGCGACCGGCCTGGGCCTTCTGCAGCGCGCCCCCCAGTAGCCCGCCGCCCAGCGGACTCCACGGAATCAGCCCCAGCCCATAGTGACGGCACGCTGGAATGACTTCCAGCTCGATCATGCGGTTGTCCAGGTGATAGATGCTCTGCTCGCTGACCAACCCTGTCATGTTGCGCTTGCTGGCCTCCTGGCAGGCTGTGGCGATGTCCCAGCCGGCGAAGTTGCTGGAGCCGACATATACCACCTTGCCCTGATTGACCAGCGCGCCAAACGCCTGCCATGTCTCGTCCCATGGGCAATCGCGGTCGATGTGATGCATTTGATAGAGATCGATCCAATCGGTCTGCATCCGCTTCAAGCTGCCTTCGCAGTGTTTGCGAATCTTGTACGCCGAAAGGCTGCGCCCGTCGCTGTTTGGTTCAGGGCGTGCGTTCTTGCGCGTCACCGGATTGTAAACCTTCGTCGCCAGCACAACCGCGTCGCGACGCCCGCCGCCCTGGGCAAACCAGCGTCCGATGATCTCCTCCGTCGTGCCATGTTCCACCGCCCAGCCGTAGACGTCAGCCGTGTCGAAGAAGTTGATCCCAAGCTCCAACGCGCGATCCATAATGCGGAAGCTCTCCTCTTCCGACGTGACCCAGCCGAAGTTCATGGTGCCGAGACAGAGATTGCTGACGAGAGCGCCATGTTTGCCCAGCCGTACATGTTTGATTGCCATAATGTTGCTCCTTATTGCCTGGAAGGGAAAGAGGATATATCCACGCTGTTACAATAGCGCATTTTGTGAGGATTGTCACTTTTGGGGGATTGCTTTTTGATCTGCTTATGCCGATACGTATGCATACTTACGCAGTATAGTTGTGCGTGGCATCAGCGTGCATGGCTGGTGCGATAAATGGTCTGTGCCGCGCAGCAGGGCGAACAGGTAGCGTGCGTTCAGGCGCAGTGTTTGCGTCAATCTTCACTTTCGACCACAATGAGGCGCGTCGGGTCGAAGCGAAGCCACCGTGAACGGAGTCTCCACCTGACGCTATCGGCTCTGATCACACGTCACACCGGAGGACATCATGCCCACGACGCGGCCATTGCGCGTAGCCATCATTGGAACCGCCAGGCGCTCTGACTATCTCTATGGGCCGCTTGTGCAGGCCTTGCCCGATGATGTCGAGTTGGTGGGAGTGTGGGGGCGGCGCGCCGCAGCAGCGCAGCAACTGGGCGAGCGTCTGCACGTTCCCTGGTACACCGATATGGATCGTCTGATGCGCGAGCAGGCGCCAGAGATCGGCATCGTCTCCGTTGCCTACAACGCCAATGGGCAGGTCGGCCTGATGGCTGTGGAAGCAGGGCTGCACGTCCTGCTGGAGACGCCCATTGCACATAAGCTCAGTGAGGCGGACGCCATCATCGCTGCGGCTCAACGCCGCCAGCGCAAGATCGAGGTTGCCGAGCAATTTCACCGCCGCCCACTGGAACAGATCAAGTTGACCCTGATCCGCAGCGGCCTCTTTGGCCGCGTCCATACGTCTTTCAATGACTTTGCTGGACACGGCTATCACGGCGTCAGCGTGCTGCGCAGCTATCTGGGGTTCGACGCCCGCCCTATGCAGGTGACAGGCGCCGTGCGCGACTATCCCCTCGCGGCGCACTGGTCGCGATTGGCGGCTACACGCGGCGAACGCACCGAAACGCAGGAACATGGTCTGATCGCCTTCGAGGGTGGACAGCTTGGCGTCTATCATTGGACGAGCGTCGGCTATGACTCGGCCGTGCGTTGGTGGCGCAGCAGCCGCTTCCTGGCCGAACGTGGCATGGGCGTCACCGTGGGCGTCAATCTGGAGGTGCAGGAATGGCTGAGCCTGATCGCGCCGGGCGGAGAGGCCCCGCGCTTCATCACGCTGGAGCGACGCTGGGAGCGCAACGACGGCGGCGCGCTGGTGGCAATGGTGGCGCACACCGGCGACCCCGATCTGCCCATCGTGACGTGGGAAAATCCCTTCCGTCCGGTCGTGCAGGGTCACGGCGTGCAGTGGCACGATGACGAGATCGGCGTCGCAGGTTGTCTCCTCAGCCTGGTGGCGGCGGTGCGCAGCGGCGGCGAACCGACCTATGGCGCTCAGCAGGCGCGCCTCGATCAGGAGATCACGCTGGCAATTCGCCTTTCCAGTCAGGAGGGCGGCGCGCCGATTGCCCTGCCGCTCGACCCGGCGGCGCAGATGGTGTGAGTTGCGAGGAGCGAGTTGCAAGGGGCGGAGGCAAATGGCGGCAGGGCGCGACGCTATTCGCACCTCGCCGCAGCGCGACGAAAAAGAGTCAATCTGGAAGTCACTAGAATGCGGGATTGGTTGTGATAGCGAATGAACGCCGGCAGCAGATTTTGCTTGTTGCGGTCTATCTGATGTTGGCGGTGATGTACAGCGCAGTGACGCCGCTGTTTGAATCGCCGGACGAGGTCTGGCATTACGAGTATATCCGCTGGCTGGCGGCGGGCAAGGGGCTGGCTGCGCCGGAGGATGTCGGGGTGGCGCCCTGGGCGCAGGAGGGTAGCCAACCGCCGCTCTACTATCTGCTTGGTGCGGCCATCACTGCGTTTATCCCTGCCGAGAACGCTGACGCCGTGCTCCGCTACAATGTTCACACGGCGGTTGGCAATGCTGATGCATTTGGCAACAAAAATTTCATGTTGCATGGCGAGGCCGACGCCTGGCCGTGGCGTGGCGTGGTGCTGGCGGCTCACATCACGCGTTTGCTCTCCGTGACGTTGGGCGGGGTGACGGTCGCACTGACCTTTCTATTGGCCCAGCTTGCCCTGCCAGGTTGGCCAGCGATGGCTGTGCTGGCGACAGCGCTGGTTGCCTTTTCGCCGCAGTTTCTTTTTATCTCGGCTTCGACCAACAACGACAATCTGGTTACGGCGCTGGCAACGGTGACGCTGTACCTGTGCGCCCGGCTGCTGAGTGTGTCGACGCGCCCGGTGTGGTGGGCGTGGGTGGTCCTCGGTGTGGTCATGGGGCTGGCGGCGCTTGCCAAGTTGAGCGGATTGTTGTTGGTTGCGCCGGTGGCGTTCACCCTGGCCGTGGCGGCGTGGCGTGCGCGCAGCTGGCGCAACTTCTGGCAGGCGGCGTGGTTGATCGGTGGCGTTGTGTTGCTGGTGGCTGGCTGGTGGTATCTGCGCAACTGGCTGCTCTTTGGCGATGCGCTGCTGCTGAACGTGATGTTTGCCGGGGTGCCGCCACAGGCGACGCCGGCGACGCTGGCGGAGTTGCTGGCGCTAGCGCCGGGCGTCTGGCGCTCGATGTGGGCAGTCTTCGGTTGGTTCAATGTGCTGGCGTCGCCCTGGCTCTACCATTTCTACACGGCGCTGAGCGTCCTGGCGGTGGTGGGGTGGGGCGTGGGGTGGATGGGGCGCCGGCGTGCGTTGCGCACTGGCGTGCGCCCGGCCGTGCTGACGTTGCTAATCCTCTGGTTGGGGGTGATGACGGCGGCGGTGGTGCGTTGGGCGCAGATCAGCTATGCACAGGGGCGGCTCTTGTTCCCGGCGCTGGCGGCGCTGGCGACGTTGCTGGCGGGTGGTCTCATGCTGCTGGCGCCGTTGCGCTGGCAACGCGTCAGCGCCTGGGCATTGACAGTGGCGCTGGCGGGGATTGCAGCGGTGGCGCCCTTTCTGTGGATTTTGCCAGCCTATCCGCCGCCCCCGCTGGTGGCAGATGCCAGCGCGCTGCCTGCTGCTCCTACCGCGCACTTTGACGCCGGGCCTGTGCTGCTGGGCGCCACCCTCTCCCGCCGCGAGGCGCGCGCAGGCGACGCTATCGATGTCACGCTCTACTGGCGAACAGAGCGGATGCTGTCGGCTGACTACAGCGTCTTCGTGCATGCAGTAGACAGGGATGGCATCGTGCAGGCGCAGCATGACAGTCATCCAGGGCTGGGCGCCTATCCCACACGGGTGTGGCGCGTGGATGAGATCATTGCGGATACGCACCGCCTGACCGTGCCGGCGGGCGCGCCCGCGCCATCGGCGTTGCGCATTGTCGCCGGTCTGTATGACGCCGCCACCGGGCAGCGTCTGGCGAGCGATCGCGGCGATGCCGTCACGCTGGGCGAAGTGCTGGTGCTGGCGGACGCCGACGCGTTGCCGGGCGCCACCTACATCAATTTTGACAATCAAATGGCGCTGGTTGGCTTCAAGCTAGATCGACGCACCTTGCAGCCAGGCGAAACGCTGCATGTCACGCTTTGGTGGGAGGGGCTGGCGCCGATGGTGCAGGATTACGTTGTCTTTGTGCATCTGCTGCTGCCGCCCGACGCGGTGTGGGCGCAGCAGGACCAGATGCCCCAGGCCGGCGCTGCGCCCACCTCGACCTGGCAGGTGGGCGAGCGCATCGAGGATACGCACCAGCTGACGCTGCCGCCGGAAGCGCCCGCCGGCGTCTATCGCATCGAAGTGGGGGTCTATGACAAAGATACATTGGCGCGGCTGCCGGTCGACTTTAGCGATCAGGGTGTGGTGCTGGCGCAAGTGAAAGTTGAGTGATGGCAACAAAAAAAGCGCCATCCCCAAGGGAGGATGGCGCCTCTGCTATCGAGCCTCTTTGCTGTAGACCAGCGTCGAAGCAGCGCGACTGCTTACTGCCCGCCAGCCTGAATGATTGCAGTCTCTGCAGCGGTGAGACTGGCGGTGGCTGCGCTGATCAGCGCATCAGCTTCGGCAAGCTGGGCGACGTTGCCGGCGCGCACGGCTTGCGTCAATGACGCCGCTGCTTCCGCATAGCTGATGGCGGCGTCTTCCAGGAGTTGGTGTACAGTAGCGGCGGCCTCTGGCACCGTCAGTTCGCCGACGCTGGCGCTGGTCTGGCTCAACAAACGCAGCGCAGCGTTCATACGCGTCGTCCAGGCGGCGTCGGTGATGAGCGCATTGTTGTTGTTCACCTCTGCCAGCAGGCTATCGACGTTGTTGAGCACCAGATCGAATTGACCGATCAGTCCGCGCGCTGCTGTCAGATATTCAGTCAGGTCAGCAGTCTGGGCGGCGGGTGCTGAAGGTGCAGCAGGCGTTGGTGTGGGCAACAGACCGCCCAGCCCGGTGGCGGGCGCGGGCGTAGCTTCGACCGGCGTGCCGTCGTTATTAACGACGGGGATGCTCTCCAGCGCTGGTGGATTGGCGACCAGGGCGCCAAAGACCCAGCCACCATTGTCGAGGCGGAACCAGGTGCCGTCGGCGTTGCGCCCCACGATGTTGATTTCCTGACCGGTGACCGTGCCGCCGAGAATGGCAAATTCGGTGCCTGGGCCAGCGCGCAGATTGGCGTCTGTGGTGACTGTCGGCGTGATGACAGTCGTGGGCGCTGCCGCAGGCGCCTCCGGTGTTGCGACTTCAGTAGGAGTGACTTCGGTAGGCGTGGCTTCCTCGGTCGGCGTCACGCCCTGCAGCGCCTGCGTGATCTGGTCGTTGACGACGGGCACATTGGCGGGCTGTTCGGTGACCAGAGTGCTGGCGATCCAGTTGGCGCCTCCCAACAGGTACCAGCCGCCATCTTCACTAATAGCGGCGATTTGCACCGTTTGTCCGGGGCCAACCTGACCGACGACAGCGAAGTTGGTGCCTGGGCCAGCGCGCAGATTGGCTGTGACATTGGCCGTGGCGTTGATGAGCGGGATGCCGTTGATCTCCGGCGCCAGGGTTGCAGCGACGGTGGGCGTCGTCACGTCGGTCGCGGCTTCCGTCGGCGCGGCTTCCGTCGGTGTGACCTCTGGCGTCTCCAGTGCTGCTGGCAACACGATCTCGACGTTGGCTTCGCCATCGGCAAGCGGCGCGATGACGATGGCAACGGGCAAGGTCTGCGTCTGCGCATCAGGCAGTTGCAGGGTGACTGACGCTGGCACAGTGGTGGTGAGCGTCTGGGTGACAACGAAGTCGAACTCGATTTCCAGTGTCACTGGGACGCTGGTCATGAGGATGGGCGGTGAAATCTCAGCGGTGGCGGTGAGCGCCTCAGCCGCTGCGGTGATGGCGTCCAGGGCTGACGCGGCGGCCTCTTCTGCTGGCGCCTCTGTTGCCACTGCGGTCGCGGCGGGGATGAGCGTTGTATCGCTGGCCAGCTCCGCCGGTTGCGTCAGCGCGGTTGACGCCAACAAGGTCGCACTGTCGGTCAGCGCTACGGTTGCTGTCATCTCAGTAGCCGTCATCTCAGTGGCTGTCATCTCAGTGGCTGGCGTCAGCGTGATCGTCAATGGGAGCGCCTGCCGAATTCGAATGCGGATCGGCTGCGCCAACGTCACCGGCTCGTCGGCGGCTGGCGTTGCGGCCTGTTGCGGCGCGGCAGCTTGCGCTACGGTCAACTGAAGCATGAAAACGGTCAATAGGGTCAAGGCGATGGCCACCAGGGCGAGGCTTTTGCGCTGCATACGGTCCTCCCTGCATGTGAGGAAAAGAAATCATTGATGTCCGGTATAGCGTATATGCGAATCCGGCTTTTGGCAAGTTGCCGGAAAAGGGAAAAACCAAGTCACATCAGTGCACTTTGCAGCAGGTCAGCGCTAGGGCATCGCGCGGTGCTCTGGTACAATGGCGAGATTGTCAGCAACTATGTCCGGCAGGATGACGCGCCGGCCGATCCATACCTGGAGCTACCCGGAAACTATAGTTTATGAGCACCAAAATTATCTATTCGATGATGGGGGTGGGCAAAACGTATCCACCCAATAAGCAGGTGTTGCGCGATATCAGCCTCTCGTATTTTTACGGCGCCAAAATTGGCGTGCTCGGTCTCAACGGCGCGGGCAAGAGCACCTTGTTGCGCATCATGGCGGGCGTCGAGAAGGACTACAGCGGCGAGACGGTGTTGGCGCCAGGCTACACCGTTGGCTACCTGGAGCAGGAGCCGCTGATCGACAACAACAAGACCGTGCGCGAGGTCGTCGAAGAGGGCGTGCAGGAAGTGGTGGATGTGCTGCGCGAGTTCGACGAAATCAATGCGCGCTTTGGCGAGGAGCTTTCCCCCGATGAGATGGACGCGCTGCTGACGCGTCAGGGCGAGGTGCAGGATCGCCTCGACGCGCTCAACGCGTGGGACCTCGACAGTCGGTTGGAACTGGCGATGGACGCGCTGCGCTGTCCGCCGGGTGATACGCCGGTCAGGGTATTGTCGGGTGGGGAGCGGCGCCGCGTGGCGCTTTGCCGGTTGCTGCTCAAGGAGCCGGACATCTTGCTGCTCGACGAGCCGACCAACCACCTGGACGCCGAGTCGGTGGCGTGGCTGGAGCAACATTTGCGCGAGTACAAGGGCACGGTCATCGCCGTCACGCACGACCGCTATTTCCTCGACAACGTGGCGGGGTGGATTCTGGAACTGGATCGCGGCTATGGCATCCCGTGGAAGGGTAATTATTCTTCATGGCTGGAGCAGAAGCAGCAGCGGCTGGCGCAGGAGGAAAAGCAAGAGGCGTTGCGCCAGAAGACGCTCCAGCGCGAGTTGGAATGGCTGCACATGTCGCCCAAGGCGCGACAGAGCAAACGCAAGTCGCGCATCAATGCGTACAACGAACTGCTGGCGCAGGAGAAGGAGCGCGCTCAGGAAGAACGTGAAATCTACATCCCGCCCGGTCCGCGACTGGGTGATGTCGTGATCCGCGCCGAGGGCGTCAGCAAGGCATACGGCGACAACCTGCTCTATGAAAACCTGAGCTTCGACATCCCGCCCGGCGCCATTGTCGGCATCATCGGGCCGAACGGCGCTGGCAAGACGACCCTCTTCCGCATGATTGTCGGCCAGGAGACGCCGGACAGCGGCGTGCTGACAGTGGGCAGCACTGTCAAACTGGCGTATGTCGACCAATCACGCGATGCGCTCGACGCCAACAAGAGCGTTTGGGAAGAGATTTCGGGTGGCGCCGATCTGTTGCAGTTGGGCGATCGACAGGTCAATTCACGCGCCTACGCCGCACGCTTCAACTTTACCGGTCAGGATCAGCAAAAGAAAGTGGGGATGCTCTCTGGCGGCGAGCGTAACCGTCTGCATATGGCAAAGATGCTCAAGTCGGGCGGCAATGTGATTTTGTTAGACGAGCCAAGCAACGATCTCGACGTGAACACCCTGCGCGCACTAGAGGACGCGTTGGAAGGCTTTGCCGGCTGTGTGCTGGTCATCTCACACGATCGCTGGTTCCTCGACCGCATCGCCACACATATCCTGGCCTTCGAGGGTGATAGCCAGGTCTATTTCTTCCCTGGCAACTACAGCGAATATGAGGAAGATCGCCATCGCCGCCTCGGCCCCATCGCCGACCGCCCCCATCGCATCACCTATCGCAAGCTGCGGCGCGCCTGACGCGTGACGCCTGGCCATTCGAGGCAATGCGAGGAGCTATCATGAAGCAACGGATACGCTATGCCATCGTGGGCGTCGGGGGGCGCGCCGGTCTCTACATCGAGGCGCTGGCTACCACCTATGCCGATGTGGGCGAACTGGTTGCGCTGTGCGATCTGAGCCAGACGCGCATGAATTGGTACAATCAGCAGTTGGCGGAGCGTCTGGGCGCGGCGCCGCTGCCCACCTATCCTGCCGCCGACTTCGACCGCATGATTGCCGAGACTCGCCCCGACACCGTGATCGTTACCACGATGGATTGCACGCACCACGTGTACATCACGCGCGCAATGGCGCTGGGCTGCGACGTGATCACCGAAAAGCCGATGACGACCGATCTGGAGAAACTGCGCGCCATTGCCGCCGCCATCGCCGCCAGCGGCAGGCGCCTGCGCGTCACCTTCAACTATCGCTACGCGCCGGCTTACACGCGTTTCCGCCAGTTGCTGATGCAAGGCGTCGTCGGTCAGCCCAAACTCGTCGATTTTTCCTGGCTGCTCGACACCAGCCACGGCGCAGATTATTTTCGCCGCTGGCATCGGGAAAAGCAGAACAGCGGCGGACTGCTGGTGCACAAAGCCACCCATCACTTCGACCTGGTCAACTGGTGGATCGCCAGCTACCCGCAGAGCGTCTTTGCGCTTGGCTCGTTGAGTTTCTATGGCAAAGCCAATGCAGAGGCGCGCGGCGAACATTACGACTACATCCGGTACACTGGCGAGCTGGCGGCGGCGCACGATCCCTTTGCCTTGCAGCTGACCAGCCAGGCTGCACTCAAGAGGCTGTACCTTGACGCTGAGGCTGAGACCGGCTACCTGCGCGACCGCAACGTCTTTGGTGAGCCGATCACCATCGAGGACACAATGACCGTGACGGCGCGCTATCGCAATGGCGCGCTGCTCTCCTACTGTCTGGTCGCCTACGCGCCCTGGGAGGGTTTGCGCATCGCCATCACCGGCGACAAAGGGCGGCTGGAAATGGACATCGAAGAGAGCATCACCCATCTGCTAGGTGAGGGAGAAGCGAAGGACGCCGCCGCCAGCAAAGGTCCCTTCAAGCAGGCGCGCATCCGCGTCTGCCCGATGTTCGGTCAGCCCTACGATGTCGATGTTCCCACGGGCGATGGCGGGCATGGCGGGGCTGATCCGGTGATGCTGGAGCAGCTTTTCTCGCCCGACCCGCCGCCCGATCCCTATGGCCGCGCCGCGTCCTACCTGGATGGCGCCGCCTCCGTGCTGGTTGGCATCGCCGCCAATGAGTCGATGCGCACCAGGCGGCTGGTGGAGATCGACGAGCTGTTTCCGTTGGGTTGATGATCATTTCCCATTTGGTTGATTCATTTGTTTCATAGGTGACTGAAGGAGAACATTTATGAGCGTCACGACACGCAACGGACTCAACAAGTACAGCAGCCAGCTTACGCAGGTGCGCTCACAGGTCGGCTCTCAGGCGATGCTCTACGGCGTCGGGCTGACCGATGAGGACATGCAGAAGCCGCAGGTGGGCATCGCCAGCATGGGGTGGGAGGGCAACACCTGCAACATGCACCTCAACGATCTCGCCAAAGAGGTCAAAGCGGGTGTGCAGGCGGCGGGCATGGTCGGCCTGATTTTCCACACCATCGGCGTCAGCGACGGCATTTCGATGGGCACGCAGGGCATGAAGGCGTCGCTGCCCTCGCGCGACATCATCGCCGACTCGATCGAAGCGGTGATGCGCGCCCAGTACTACGACGCCAACGTCTCGCTGCCCGGCTGCGACAAGAACATGCCCGGCACGATCATGGCGGCGGCGCGCCTCAACCGCCCGACGATCATCGTCTACGGCGGCACGATCCGCGCCGGTCACCTGGGCGACCAGAAGCTCGACATCGTGTCGGCCTTTGAGGCGTATGGCAAGTGGCTGGCGAAGGAGATCAGCGAGGAGCAGCTGCGCGCGGTGCTGCGCAACGCCTGCCCGGGCGAGGGCGCGTGCGGCGGCATGTACACCGCCAACACCATGTCCTCCGCCATCGAAGCGCTGGGGATGAGCCTCCCCTACAGCTCCTCGATTCCGGCAAACGCCAAAGAGAAGATCGCCGAGTGCCACGCTGTCGGCCCGGCGCTGCTCAACCTGCTCGAGCGCGACATCAAGCCGCTCGACATCCTCACGCGTAAAGCCTTCGAGAACGCCATTGCGACGGTTGTGGCGCTGGGCGGCTCGACCAACGCCGTGCTCCACCTGCTGGCGATGGCGCGCGCCGCCGACGTGCCGCTCACCATCGACGACTTCCAGGCGGTCTCCAACCGCACGCCGCTGCTCGCCGACATGAAGCCAAGCGGGCCGTGGGTGATGGAAGACCTGTGGGAAGTGGGCGGCGTGCCGGCAGTCATGAAGCTGTTGCTCGAAAACGGCCTCCTGCACGGCGACTGTCTGACTGTCACCGGCAAAACGGTGGCGGAGAACCTGGCGGAGTTGCCCGGTCTCAAGGAGGGACAGCGCATTGTGCAGCCGATCACAAAGCCGCTCAAGCCGACGGGGCATCTGCAAATTCTCTACGGCAACCTGGCGACGGAAGGCGCGGTCGCCAAGATCACCGGCAAGGAGGGCACGAAGTTCACGGGGCCTGCCAGGGTGTTCGACTCGGAGGAGCTGACGTTGGAAGCCTTGCAGCAGGGGCGCATCACCCACGGCGACGTGGTGGTGATCCGTTACGAAGGTCCCAAAGGCGGCCCCGGCATGCGCGAGATGCTCTCGATCACCTCGGCGATCATGGGCGCCGGGCTGGGCAAGAGCGTGGCGCTGATCACCGACGGGCGCTTCTCCGGCGGCACGCATGGCTTCGTCGTCGGTCACATCACGCCGGAAGCGCAGACTGGCGGCAATCTGGCATTGGTGCAGGATGGCGACCTGATCACCATCGACGCCGAAAACAATCGCCTCGACCTGCACGTCAGCGACGAGGAGCTGGCGCGCCGCCGCGCAACGTGGACGACGCCTGCCCCTAAGTTCACCAAAGGGATGCTTTACAAGTACTACAAGACGGTTTCGTCCGCCTCCGAAGGCTGCGTAACCGACGCATAGGCAACGCAGCGCACGCGTCATGCGTCACCCGTGACGCATGACGCGTGCGCTGCTCCATGCCGCTGTCCCCATACCAAAGTGACAATTGCCCCTGTCATGCAGCAGCTTTTGCTGCTATACTGTACATAGTGATTCCTCGCGCAATCACGGACGCGTGCGCCAAAGATGATGCACGCCGAAGGCGTCCGTTGCGCATCGGTGCACCACAAACTGATTCTGATCGTGGCTGGGTCGCTCAAAGGAGAGCAAGATGACCAGAGGCACTGTCACCATTCAATCCGATCGTTGCAAGAGTTGTGGGCTGTGCATTCAGGCGTGCCCACAACATGTTTTGGCTTTCGCCGAGGAATTCAACTTGCGTGGCTATCGCCCGGTGCAACTGGATGAACGCGAACATCACTGCACCGGCTGCGGCGTCTGCGCCCTTGTCTGCCCCGACGTCGTCTTCACCGTCTACCGGCAACCGCTGCGCCGCGCCGCGTAGAAGCATATGGAACGCGGATCGGGCGGATTTTCGCTGATCGCATCCGCCCTGCTCCGCCCAATCTGCGTCATCCGCGTTCAATCAATCCTTTGGAGGTGAGCATGGCGCGTGAGCTGTGGAAAGGCAACGAAGCGCTGGCTGAGGCCGCCATTCGTGCTGGCGTCGATGCCTTCTTTGGCTATCCCATCACTCCCCAGACCGAGCTGCTCGAATACATGGCGCGACGCATGCCCGAACTGGGGCGCACCTTTCTCCAGGCCGAAAGCGAGATCGGCGCCATCAACATGGTCTACGGCGCAGCGTGCGCCGGCGCGCGGGCGATGACGTCTTCCTCCTCGCCTGGCATCAGCCTGATGCAGGAAGGCTTGAGCTATATTGCCGGCAGTGAAGTGCCCTGCGTGCTCGTCGACATCATGCGCGGCGGACCAGGGCTGGGCAATATCCAACCCGGCCAGGCCGATTACTTTCAGCTGACGCGCAGCGCCGGGCATGGCGACTTTCACCCATTGGTGCTGGCGCCGGCGACGGTGCAGGAGGCTGTCGACCTAATGACCATTAGCTTCGACCTGGCTTTCCAATATCGCACCATCGTCATTATTGCGGGCGATGGCGCGTTGGGGCAGATGATGGAGCCGGTGACGCTGCCGCCGATGCGCCCACCGCGCCAGGAGCGTCCGGCCTGGGCGCTCACCGGCGTGGACGGCCGCCAGCCCAACATCATTACCTCGCTGTATCTGGACGCCGACGAGTTGGAGCAGGTCAACTTGCGCTTGCAGGCAAAGCTGGCGCGCATCGCCGCAGCGGAGCAGCGGTGGGAGTGCTACCTGACCGACGACGCCGACTTCCTGGTGGTTGCCTTCGGCACAGTGGCGCGCATTGCCCGCACCGCTGTGCGCACCGCGCGCGCGGCTGGCATCCGCGCCGGGTTGTTCCGTCCGATCAGCTTGTGGCCCTTCCCGGCGCCCGCGCTGGATCAACTGGCTGCTCGCGTGAAAGGCGTGGTCGTCGCGGAGATGAACGCCGGGCAGATGGTTGAGGATGTGCGACTGATCGTGCGTGGGCGCGCGCCTGTCCGTTTTCTGGGGCGCACCGGCGGTGTGATACCACTGCCCGACGAGATCGCCAGCGAGCTGACGCACATGGCGCGCATCGACGCCCACGCCAACGGCGATCGGGGGTGAGGGGCGAGTTGCGAATTGAGAGGGGCCAATTGATTTTGACAGGGAGATTGCAATGACAACGATGGTAATGGAACGGGAAGCGCCGACGCTGACAGCCACGCCGTGGGAGCTTGTCTATCAGCGGCCCGCAGCGCTGACTGACCTGCCGACGCACTATTGCCCCGGCTGCTCGCACGGTGCGATCCACCGCATGGTCGCCGAGGTGATTGACGAGCTGGGCATCCGTGAGCGCACCATCGGCGTGGCGCCGGTGGGTTGTGCGGTCTTCGCCTACAAGTACTTCAACCTGGATAGCTGCGAGGCCGCGCATGGCCGGGCGCCGGCGATGGCGACCGGTCTCAAGCGCGTGCGTCCTGACCGCATTGTCTTCACTTACCAGGGCGATGGCGACCTGGCGAGCATTGGCGGCAACGAAATCTTGCACGCGGCGCTGCGGGGCGAGCAGATCACGGTGATCTTCGTCAACAACGCCGTCTACGGCATGACCGGTGGCCAGATGGCGCCGACGACGATCGCGGGCATGAAGACCACCTCCTCGCCGATGGGGCGCGATGTCCTGACGCAAGGCTACCCAATCCACATCCCGGAATTGCTGGCGCCAATGCCGGGCGTGGCCTATGCCGTGCGTCGCTCCATGCACGCCGTCGCCGAGATGCGCAAGGTCAAGAAAGCCATCCGCATGGCCTTCCAAGCGCAGCTGCAAGGGGTGGGCTTCAGCATCGTCGAAATCCTGGGCGCCTGTCCCACCAACTGGCACGTGTCCCCCACCGACGCGTTGGACTACATCCGCGACCGTATGCTGCCAGAGTATCCGGTGGGGGATTTCAAGGTTGATGCAAGGTTGCGAGATTAAGCGATTGTGGGATTAGGAGAACCATACATGGAAACATCCATCATCATTTCCGGTTTTGGGGGACAGGGGGCGTTGTTTGCGGGGCAGGTATTGGCGTACGCGGCGATGGAAAGCGGCAAGGAAGTGACATGGATTCCCTCCTACGGGCCAGAGATGCGCGGCGGCACGGCGCATTGCACGGTGGTCATCGGCGACGAGCCGATCGGCGCGCCACTGGTGCGCAACCCCGACTGCGTGATTGCCATGAACCTGCCTTCGGTCGATAAGTACACGCCGCTGGTCAAGGTAGGTGGCTTGCTGCTCTATGACAGTACGCTGGTGAAACAGAGCCTGCTGCGCGACGACATCGTGAGCGCGGCTGTGCCAGCGCACGACATCGCCTTGCGTTGTGGCAGCCACCAGCTCGTCAACATCGTCATGCTCGGGGCGCTGCTGGCGCGTTGCCCGCTGGTGGAACTGCCCGCCGTCGAACAGGCGTTGCGCGCCCATCTTCCCGAACGTCACGCCGACCTGTTGCGCCCCAATATCGTCGCCCTTCACGCCGGCGCTGCCTACACCGCATCACAGCCCGCTGTGTGATGTCGCCCCGGCATCAGCAGGCGGCGCCGATGGCAGCTGCCTGCCTGCCAATGTTCGCCATTCTCTTCCGCCCCAATTGGCGCGATAATGACGCCATCCGCACCAACTGCTGTGCACCTCGAAAGGAGTCATCATGCATTCGCTCTCCGAGACGCTCGATTTCACCTGCGGACAGTGTGGCCGCGCCCTGCCGTTTGAGTTGTGGCTGATCGTCGACGCCGGCGAGCGCCCCGACCTGCTCGACCGCGCCCGCGCCGGCGCGCTGCACACGGTCTCCTGTCCCGTGTGCGGACCGCAGGGCGAGGTCGACGCGCCGCTGCTCCTCTACCTGCCCGACCACAACCCGGCCACGGGCCAGCCGCCGCTGATCTTCTCGCCCGCGGCACAGACCAGCGCGGAGCAGGATCAGCAGATGGCGGTGGGGCTGCTGCAAGAACTAGCAAGGCGGCTGGGCGCTGCCTGGCAGAACGACTGGCTGGCGCAGGTTGTCAGCGTGCAGCGCGCACTGTTGCCGGTGGCGCTCAGCGACGACCCGCTGGCGGCGATGCGTGAGGTGCTGGCGACGCTGGCAGACGAAGGCGCTGACATCCGCAGCATCGAAGAGCTACAGCGTGTGCTGGCGGAGCGTCCCGACCTGGCGGCGCGGCTGCAAGGCGTCGTGCTTGACGCTGCAAGGGAGGACGCTACGCCCGCAGACGACCTTCCCGGAAGCTTCGAAGCTTCCGGGAAGGTGGACGACGACGACACGGCTTCCAACACGCTGCCCGACCTGCTCGAACGCTTCATTGCTGCCGCGTCGTGGGACGAGTCGCAGCGCATCGTCGAGGCGCACCCGGAACTGCTGAGCGAGGATGCCGACGTGGCGCTTGGGATGCTGGTCGAAGCGGCGAACGCTGCGAACGATGGGAACAGCGCCACGATGTTCGAGATACACCGCGCCCTGCTCCGCCGCTGCCGCGAAGTTGGCGTTGCGCGTGCCTTTGCCGAGCGGATGCTGCCGCCCGAAGGACTGGCGGAAGCCGAGCGGCTGGGCATGACGCCGGAAGAATTCCTGGCACAAGTGCGCGCCGCCCACCGTTCAGAGGGCGGCGCCTTCGACATCCCGCCGGATGTACAGCCGCTGATTGCAGAACTGAGCCGCCTGACGCAGCGCACCGATATGCCGCGGCGCATCGAGCTTTGCCGCCAGGCACTGGCGCGCATCGAACGCGGCGCCAACCCACGCCTGTGGGCGGCGCTGCAAGGCGAGCTTGGCAACAGCTATGTACAGAGCCTGCAGGGTGGGCGGGCGGAGAACATCGAGGCGGCCATCGCCGCCTACCAGCAAGCCTTGCAGGTGATGACCCGCC
>CZCA01000037.1_pt2 | contig 37010 bp, 32 predicted proteins | sample 591981 | NCBI WGS metagenome assembly CZCA01 (sample SAMEA3556810, study PRJEB10932) | anaerobic digester metagenome | reverse complement strand
CTGCTAATCGCCTTTTGTCATCTTGTGCTCAATCTCGCTCAACTTTTACCGGAAACTAAAGTCCTCAACAATTTGTGAAATGATTCACAAATGCAAGTATATTGTGAAATGATTCACAAGTGAAAGTGGGAAGAAGCCGCCTGCGGGGGGGTGGCAAATGCCTACCATCGGGTGGGAACTATCGACGGGTGGGGCGAATTTGGTGTTCTACAGCGAAGCGAATCAGTTCAGCGCGACTGGTCAAGCCCAGTTTTTCGAGTAAGGCGGCGCGGTGTTTATCAACAGTTTTACGGCTGATGTTCAAGGCAGCGGAGATTTCCTGGTTGGTCATGCCTTCGCCGATCAGCGCCAGCACCTCATGTTCACGCGGCGTGAGCGTGGTGGTGGGATCGATCCAGTGTTCTTCCCCGCGCAGGGAGTGTTCGAGCACCATCTGGGCGATAGTTGGGTGCAGATACGCCTCACCGCGCACAACGGCGCGGATCGCAGTGATGACCTCGTTGCCGCCCGCCTTCTTGAGAAGGTAGCCGTTGGCGCCGGCGCGCAACACCGGCAACGCCTGTTCAGGGTCTTGATATTGTGTGAGAATGACGATTTTGCAGGACGGCAGATCGCGGCGCAGGCGTTGGGTGACCTCAAGCCCGGAAAGCATGGGCAGCGAGAGATCGAGCACCAGCACATCGGGTTTGACGCGCAGCACCTCGCGCACTGTTTCCAGGCCATCGCCGGCTTCGCCGACCAGTACGATGTCGGGATGAAGCGACAGGAAGACTTTGAGGCTGTCACGCAGGACAGCGTGGTCGTCAGCCAGGAAGGTGCGAATGATGCTCATGATGTACAGCATGCTCCCGTGTATGGAATCCGCACCTCGACCGTTGCGCCGCAGCCAGGGGTCGAAGTCAACGTTACCATCCCGTTGAGCAGCCAGGTGCGTTCTTGCAGTCCCAAGAGGCCGACGCCGCGCAATGAGCTGTCATCCTGTGCAAATTCTTTGGCGACGAAGCCGCGCCCATCATCGCGCACGGTCAGCACCAGTTCGTCACCGGTGCAGTGCAGATCGAGCCAGACATTGCGCGCAGCAGCGTGCCGCGCCACGTTGGACAGTGATTCTTGACCGATGCGATAGAGGGTGAGCCTGACGTCATCAGGCAAATCGGGTGCGCAGTCTCCACCAGAGAGATGGACAGCACAGCCTAGCGGACGGAGGCGCTCGTTGCCATACCAGGCAAGCGCCGCCATCAACCCCTTCTGCTCCAGCAAAACAGGGCGCAGGTCGAGCAAGACGCGCTGCACTTCTTCGTGCAGGCGACTGAGCGTTGTACGCAATCCACCGATCTGTGGGGTGATCTGTGCAGCAGCCTGTTCTGTCTGTTGGTGGAGCAGCGCCGTGACGGTGTCGAGCTGCACCAGCGCAGCGGTGAGTGACTGGCTGACCTCGTCGTGCAAATCGCGCGCTACACGTCGGCGGCACTCCTCCTGAATTTCCATCATGCGCCGTAAGTGCAGGTTGCGATCTCGGATCAGTTGATCCATGTTATTGCGCAGCCTGGCTTCGCGCGCCATCGCCCGGTGCACGACACAGAGGATGCTGGCCAGCCACTCCTGATCCATGTGTTCGCGTGGGATAGAGGCGCACGCGCCGGCAGCCCAGACCCTGGAACGGTATTGCACGGAGTCCTGCGGGAGCAGCGCCACCACGCGCAGATTGGCATCGCAACGGAACAGATATTCAATCAGATCGGGGGTGTCGGCATCAGCCATCCCCCAGTCGAGCAGAATGATATCGTCGGCGCGAGACTCGGCGCGTGCGCAAACGGCGGCGCGTGTGGATGCATGTTGCACATCCACATCGAAAGCGAGCAACGGTCGGGTCGCGGCCATGACGCGGTCAAGCAACGTGAGGAAGGCTTGATCCTCAGCCGCAAGCAGAATGCGGATAGTCATTGTTCAGTGCTCCTTCATTGCCGGCACAGGTCACGCGATCCATAGGAAATAGGCGCCGACGCCGATCAGCAGAACGCCGGCGCCGCGCTCGATGGCAGCCGACCAGCGCCCCATCGCCGTCATCTGTTTGAGCGCGCCGGCAAAGGTTCCCGCCAGCACGACGGGGACACCGCGCCCCAGCGCATAGACGAAGAGCAGCGACGCGCCATAGGCCAGCGCCGCCTCCGCCATGACATAGGTCAGGATGGCGGCCAGCACCGGCGTGGCGCAGTTGATGGCGGGAGACGGTGGTATGGCGCGCACGCGCTGCGGCTGGCTTGGCTTTAGGCATGGCTCAATTGCTCCTTTGGTAGTGCTGCCGCACCCATTCCGCAGCGCGCAACAAGGTGGCCATTATGCCTCCTCCTCACTGGCGCCTGGCGTGGCGGTGATTGGGGTGGGTGGATAGGCTGTTGGCGGCAGCGGGATCACCCGCCCTTCCACAGCACACGCCGCGGCCAGCGTGTTGTAGATCGTGCCCTGTTTGCGCAGGTTGCGCTCTAGCAGATCGACGCGCGCAGCTGGCTCGTCTGTCCAGATCGTCAGTTCCCAGTCAATGCGCACCAGGCGCGGCGGTTTGTCCTCGCGCACGCCATGCACACGGATCGCAGCGCGGGTGTAGCTGAAGCGCAGGATGGGCGCCAGCCGCTCCACATTTTTGAGCAGGCAGGCGCTGAATGCGCTCAGCAGCAGTTCGGCCGGGTTGAGCAGATGCTCGCTCTGGCCGGGCGAGGAATCGAAAAAAATCTGGGCGCGTTTGGCGCGCGCCGTTGCGACGTTCGGGACAACTTGCTCCGCTTCAACGGTGTATTCCAACATAGCCGTACTCCTTATCCGCCGTTGGCTGGGCGCTGAAAAATCCGTCGCACCGCAGCCTCATCCACCTTGCAATCCGGCCGGATCAGCACGTCGAACGGGTTGACGCTCTGCCCATCGACCAGAATCCCCGGCGATGCGCGCAGGTCATGTTCCTGCATCAGCGCCTGGCCTTCTGGCGAAGTCAGCGGAATCTCCATGAATGGAATCTGCTGTTCCTGCAAGTAGCTCAGCATGCGCTGGCTGCGCCGACAGCCAGTCGCGGGCAGGATGATGATGTTGCGGTACGCGGTCATATCGGTTCCTCTCAGGCGTGAACTGGCGCCAGGGACGCAGTGTGAACGTGCCCATCGTGTGTGTCGTGCGTGGCGTGCGCATGGCTGTGGTCGTGCGCATCAGCGTGGCCATGATCGTGATCGTGCGCAGTCAGCGTCGCCGGCGCCGCCGTTGGCGTGCAGATCAGCGCGCCGTCGTTGCACTGGTCACACTCGAACTGGATCGTCGTGTGCTCGATGGCGAAATGCTCACGCAGCGCGCTTTTGATCGCATCCATCGCCAGTTGCGCCTGGCTCAATGCCTGGTCGTCCAGCACCACATGCGCGCTCAACGCCACAAAGCCGGGCCGGATCGTCCAGACGTGCAGGTCATGGACGTTGCTGATGCCCGGCGCTGCTGTCTGCATGACCGCCTGCACCTGTTCGGCGGTCACGCCATTTGGCATACCTTCGTTCAGGATGTGCGTAGATTCGCGCAAGACGCGCCACGCACCGAGCAGGATGATCACCCCGATCAATACGCTGACCAGAGGATCGACCCAGTACCAGCCGGTGAACAAGATGATGGCGCCGGCTGCGATCACACCGACCGATGAAATGGCGTCGCCCAGGACGTGGAGGAACGCGCTGCGCGTGTTGAGATCGTCGTGGTCGTGCTCATGCAGCGTGAACGCCACCAGCAGATTCGCCACCAGACCAACCACCGCCACCACCAGCATCGGCCCGGCCAGGATCGGTTCCGGCGCCTGCCAGCGCGCCCACGCCTCACGGAAGATCTCAAAGGAGATTAACAGCAGCGTGGCGCCGTTGATAAAGGCAGCCAGCACCTGAAAGCGATGATAGCCGAAGGTGTGCCGGCTGTCCGCTGGGCGCAGTGAGAGGCGCATGGCGGCAAAACTCAGCACCAGCGCAAAGACATCGAGAAAGACGTGGCCCGCATCAGCCAGCAAGGCCAGGCTGCCCGTCCACAACCCGCCGACGATCTCGGCGACCAGGATCGCCAGCGTAATGCCGATGGCGATGAGAAAGCGCTTGTTCAAGGTAGGATTGCCATGCATTTCCATAAGTACCGATTCCTAACGAAACAAATCGAAAATCATTTTGGCGGCAATCACCCAGAGGAGAATGCCGATGATGCGCTTGAGTTGGGCGCTGGAAAGCTTTGTCTTCATCAATTGCGACCCAGCGATGGAACCAGAGGCCGCAGCGACGGCGGTCACGATCAGGAAGATCGGGTCCAGCCCGCCCAATGTAGCATGTCCCAGAAAACCGGAAAACGAGGCGAAGACGACCACCAACGCCGTCGTGCCGGCGGCGACTTTGGCGTCCAGCCCCAGCCAGTTGAGCACCGGCACGATGAAGTTGCCGCCGCCCACGCCAAGCAAGCCGCCGAGGAAGCCGGCCACGCTGCCCAGGCCGGCGCCGATCGCAGTTTCTGCACTGCGGTCCAAGGACTGTGAGCGGGGCTTCGCCTTGTAGAAAAGCATCATGGCGCCGGCAAAGACCAGGAATAGGGCAAAGAGAGCGAGCAGAAGCTGCTTGTTCACGAGTGGCGTGACGCGTGCACCTAGCGGCGCCAGCAGCACTGCCGTGATCAAGATCGGGACGCCCACGCGCCAGTTGATCAGCTTGCCGCGCCAGTAGTTGATCGTAGCAAAGAGCAAGCTCACTACGTTGAGCAGGAGCGCCACCGGTGTTGCCTCCGCCAGCGGCATCCCCATGTAATAAAAGAGCGGCACAAAGAGAAAGGCGGCGCCGAGGCCCGCCATCGCCATCAAGCCGGAGAAGATAAAAACGAGCACTGCACTGATCAGATCAAACCAAAGTGGCGACACAGAAACCTCACAGAGATAGGTGGATAGTCAATTCTGGCGACAATACGCCGGCGGCGCGCAAGATATCCTCGATCTGTTTGCTCGCCAGGCGGTAACAGACGCGCTGCCCCTGCGCACTGCCCAGCACCAACCCAGACCTGCGCAAAATGCCGAGCTGCTGTGACACATAGGGCTGCGGGCGACCGCATAACTCAACCATCGTGTTCACGTCGCAGACCTGCCCCTCAGCCAGCGCAATCAACAAGCGCAAGCGGCACGGGTGCGACATGGCGCGAAAGAGGGCTGCCGTCTTGCGCAGCGAAAGCGGCGTACTCATGCTGCCTCACGTTGCTGGGCGCGTTGCCACGTCGTACTTCGCCCGGTTGGTGCGCAGCAGATCTTTGGACTGGCGCAGCACCTTGCGCTCCTTGATCAAGTGGCGGATATAGCCCTGCGCTGGGAATTCGATGGCATCCTGCGTGCAGATGGTGGCGCAGGTGGTGCAGCCGACCATGCACATCTCTGGCGCCACAACCACGGGGCGATTTTGCTCGTAGTCGAACGCATAGACGCCGCGCCCACAGGAAGTGACGCACAAACCGCAACCGACACAGCGGTCGGCGATCACGGTCGGATGCCAGTCAATCTCGTTGCGGGGGATGTCGTGCCAGGTCATCGTTGTTTGCGTGCTCATCGTTTGTCTCCGTGATACAGGCTCCGTGATACATGGCTCCGTGATACAGGCTCCGTGATACAGGGGCGAGTTGCAAGGGGCGTCATCGCCATTGCGGTGCGCCGTTGGACCGTGTGGTACAGTCGCCCCTCGCAACTCGCAACTCGCAACTCCTACCGATCGTAGTCCGAACATGGGATGCAATAATGCTTGCCGTTCGCCACGCGCAGATAGGGCAGCGCCACCAGTTCGCCACAGCGGGCGCATGGCTCAAAGCCCATCACTTCGGGGAAAAAGTCCTCGTCACTCTCGAACACCGGCTCGATCTTGAGGATGTCTTCCTCCGCCGCGTCCCAGATCAGATTGACCGGCTCCATCACTTCATCTTCAGGGATTTCGTTGGGGTAAATGCCTGCCGCCCGTTTCTGCATGAAGGGTGTGGCGCTGATCTGCTTTTGCAGCGTCGGCTTGTAGGAGACGCGCACCGCCCGTCCGCTGGACTTCTCGATCAGGGTGAACGCCAGCTTGCCGTAGGGCTGCTTGCGGATGTTGCCCTTGCCGAAGGTGCAGCCTGTCGTGTACTGGATGCCGTCGCCAAAACACATGGCGGCGTGGTCCTCGCCGATCTCGATGATGCCGTAGAGCTGCGTGCCGGGTGAGCGCTCAACGCCCAACGCCCGCAGCGCGGCCAACCCGGCGCGCACGCCAGCAGTGCTGGCCCAACACTTGTGGCCGTGAAACTTCTGTGTCTCCAGTAAAATCTGTCGGTCGTCCATGATGTCTGACTCCACTTCTTGCGTCTGAACCGGCTGCGCTTCGTGTGTGAGGGGGAATCGCCTGCTCACGCAGTATATTCAGAAAGTAAAATATATTGATTTATGCATATAGTCGCGCTGATTCATCCGATTGTCAACATGACAAATGTCACTAACCATTCGGCTTGCGGGCGCGCATCGCAGGTCATACGCGACAAGGCGGCTTGGGGGCGAGCATTGGAAATGGTAAGTCATCGCCCTCAGCGTGACGAAGCGGCTTCAAGCTCCGGGTCGGACACGGCATCTCGCCGGAGGCGATGACTTCACAAGTGCGGCGGGGGGGGAATCTGCACTCTTGATGCTTCGAGATCAGTGATTCAGCAGATATTGCACAAGAGCATCCAACTCTTCAGTCGTCATCTGATCAGGGTAAGTCTTGGGCATGGCGTTGACGCAAGGCCCCGCCGGGCATTGCTTGACGACAAAAGCGCCGGGTTCCACGATCGATTGATGCACATACTCCTCGGCGCTCAGCCCTTCCACGCGCGTAGCGGCGACGTCTTTCAGATCGTCGAGATTGGGGCCAGGACCAAACTTGCTGCCTTTGCCGCCCAATTGGTGACAGGTCAGGCAGGGCGGGTTGAGACGAGCAAAAACAGCAGCGCCATCAATTGCGCCGGTGATAGCCCCACCAGGTTCTGCGACTGTTGTTTGCGTGGCTGCCGCTGGCGTTGGCGTTGCCGGCGCAGGTGTGGCGGGCGGCAGCGCGGCTATCGCCTCCTTGCCGAGGTTAACCGAACGCATGTAAGCCACCAGATTGGTCAGATCGGCGTCGCTCAACGTGGGTTGGCCACCATACGGCAACATGGCGATGCCGGTCGTGTTGAGTGGATCATCGGCCGGGCGCCCTTCACGGATAAATTGCACCAGATCAGCGTCGCTTTGGTCCGCGACAAAACTACTGGTGATCAGATTTTTGCCCAGCCCCGGCCGCCCCTGAGCATCAGGGCCATGACAGACGGCGCAGTAACGCAGATAGGCGGTCTGTCCCAGGCTAACCAACACATCTGCCTGTGCTTCTTCTCGGGTCAACCAAAGTCGATAGTCGTCAGCACGCGGGGAGGGCTTGCCAACATTCTGGTTGATGGATTGTAGGTAGGTGGCGATCTCAAGTAGCTCGCCATCAGTCAGATCATTGCGGCCACCGCGCGGAGGCATAGAGATGCCAACGATATTGAACTGGCTATCGGCAGGGCGACCGACGGCGATGAAATGTGCCAATTCCTCAGGAGTAAGTGCACCAACAAAATCACTTGTGCGCAAATTGAGACCGATGCCAGGGATGCCTTGTGCGTCCTGACCGTGACAAGGGGCACAGGCTTCGCCAAAGAGTGCTGCACCGGCGTCCGCAACGCTTGAAGACACAGCGTTTGTGGCGCTTGTTGAGGCCGCATTGGCTGCGGTGGACGCCGTCTCTCCAGAGGAACCCATATCCGCCATGGCAACGGACTGAACCGGCGCCTCTGTAACGGCTGCAGCGCTGTCGCCCTGTGCTGCGGGCGTCGTTGGTGACGGTTGCGGTGTGGTGGTAGGAGCCGGCGCTGGCGTCGCAGTGAACGTAGCGGTCGGGCGGGGCGTGGGCGGGGGAGGCGCCTCGATGGTCTGCCCAGCCATGGCGGCGACAATGCGCAACAATGCCAACACAATGAATACGGCAATAACAATTGTGATCCATCGACTCATGAGTAAGGAAACTCCTTGGAAACAAGGCAAACCGAGTCTCTCAGATGAAACCCGGTTTGTCCTTGAGTTTGGTTACGACAAGGTTGGTTGGCGGCATTGGCAAGCCGTTGCCTGAGACCTACACATAGCGACGGCTCTTGAAGGTGACGGTCTCTTTGTACTCTGAGATGACGCCCACCTTGCGGATGTCGGCCCATGCCCCCTTGTAATAGGGAACAATGTTCTCATCGACCCACTCGGTCACCAGATCGCCAGCGATCCCGCGATGATGACCAAACATCATGAATGCCTGTCCCGGCTTGATGGCTGGCTCGACATATGCGAGTGCAAAGGTGGCGCCCCGGTTATTATAGACTTCCACTACATCGCCGGACTCGATGCCTAATTCTGCGGCGTCATCAGGATTCAGTTCCAGCGGTGTCAGGGGAAAGCGATCGTTGGCGAACGGGATGAACCGATCATGGTAGGCAGTCTGCCACATGTGATTAGTGCGGCCATTGTTGATCCAGAAGCGATGCTTATCTTTCTGTTCCTCAACAATCTTGCCATATCCTCCCCAAGGCGTGGGCAGAAAATGCGCCAGCCCATCATCCGTGCTGAACTTGCCGTCGGTGTACAGCATCTCCGTGCCGATCAGCTTTCCATCGGTGTACTCCACCACCGGGAGTTGCACGCCATCGTTGCCCATATCGCGCAGACGGTCATAGGTGACCAGGTCGCCAGTTGGACCGCCCTGGCTGTCGATTTCGGCAACACCGGCGCGACGGAAACCGTCCTCGAAGGCATCTTCTTCCGTTTTCCAGTCAAAACCAGAGAACCGCGCCGCCATCTCTTCGTTGCCTTCTGTTTCATAGAGCGCCTTGATCGCATTAGCAATATCGGCGGCGATCAGACAGTCAGGTTTGGCGCTGCCAGGCGGGTCCATGAATTTTTCGGAAAGACGAATGCGACGCTCGCCGTTCATTGAAGTCAGGTTCATCTCACCAGGATGCGCCGCCGGCAATAGCAAATGCGCTGCTTCGGCAAACATGGTGGCATAGAGGTCGATCACGGTAATGAAGAGACCACCATCTTCTGTGACTGCTCTGTAGATGACATCCACCATTTCTTCGGGGGTGGCGCCCAGCGCCTGCGCCATTGCTTCTTTCACGATGTTCGCGCGGCGATGGACTTCTTCACGATATTGCTCGGCGTTAAGCGTCGTCTGGAAGGCATTGCAACCCCAGACCGTCAACATTTGACCGTTGCCCTTGATGATCTCTTGGTCGATGTAGGGGGCGGGACGCGGGCCAGGATAGGGCGGGCGCGCATATCCTTCTTGATGGCCGCCCATGCGGCTACAGCCGGTGCCGCGTCGCCCGATGTTGTGCGTCGCCAATGCCAGATTAACAATGGAGCCGATCGTTGAGTAGTTGTTGTTTCCCCAGATGACGCCTTTTTCGTAGGCGAACATCGTGCGCGGGCGATATCCGTTCTCGCGTGGCTTGAACATCCATTCCGCCGCCTTTTGCAGCTTTTCGACGGGTACACCAGTAATCGCGCTGGTTTCTTCCAGCGACAGTCGATTCGCTGCCAGCATGTCGTCAAACCCGCTGGTGGAAGCGGTAATAAATTCCTGATCGTGCCAGCCCTGATCAGCGACATAGGTGAGCAGACCATTCATCAGCGCGTTGTCGGTGCCCGGCTGAATGTCGAGATGGAGCACATTGTCCGGCCCGGCGATGTATTCAGAGATAGAGACCGTGGGGGTGCGGCGCGGATCTACGATGACGATGCGACCGGCGACGCCGTCGGTCTCTTCGCCAAACCATTCCTTCTTCTTGTCGATCGTCGTACCATCCAGATTGGGCGCCCAGTGCGCCAGGAAATAGTTTGTTTGCGTCTCGAAGGGATTGTTGCCGATCGTGAAGAGCACATCCGCCAGTTCGGCATCTTCATAGGCGTTGTTCAGTTCACTCACACCCATGTCGCGCGAGGAGTGCACTTCGGAATTGTAAGCCGGTCGGTTGTGGATGCGCACCATCTGCGTCTGAATGGCAGAAAACATCAATTTGCCAGTGCCCCAGGTATTCTCGAAGCCGCCGCCCGCGCCGCCATGATCAAAACAGTTGAACATGATCTGATCTGGCCCAGCTTCATCCAGGATTTTCTTGGTCAGCCCAGCGTAAATTGCCAGAGCATAATCCCAAGAGGTGTCCAGCCATTCATCGCCCATGAAGAGGCGCGGATGTTTCAAGCGTTCTTTGGTTAGCCCGTCCGGGTTATACATGACGGTGGCAAGTTTGCCGCCGCGCGTTGAACTCAACCCTTTGTTGACAACGCACTGCTTGTCCGGCAGCACCATAATGTTGTAGCGCTTGCCATCTCGATCGGTGATGACGTTGTGCATCGCACTGGTCAGCGTCATCAGTAAAGGCGCCTGCTGTTCGCGGAAATCCAGCCCTAGCGCATTCTGGTCGGGAGCGCGCCCGCCCTCTTTGTTGGCGGGCCATTTGTAGACATGATAGCCGCAGCCAACGATGCAAAAGTGACAGACCAGGTTGCTCTTCGCAGCATTGGTAGGTGGAATCGGTAGACGGTCATTTATGGTTGTCATGGGAAAGTTGCCTCCATCTAAATCCCTGGCTTACAACACGTTGGAGACGCGACCATAGAGCAGGCCGGTCAGCCCTGTGGCACGGACAGCGCCAGTCGCCTCATCATATTCCAGCTCGACTTGTGGCACAGGCACCGTTGCCGAACCGATCACCATCTTGCCGCCCAGTTCGGCGTCAAAGATGCTGTAATGGCAAGGACACTTCAGCGTGCCCGTCTGCGCATCATAATTGAGCGGGCAACCCTGATGGGTGCACATGACACTGTAGGCGACGATATCTTGGTCGGGGCCAACGCCGCCGGGGGCAGGCTTGCCAAGTTTCAGCATAATGCATGGAGAACTATCATCCGGGTAGCTAAAGTACTGCGGCGCTTCCGACGTCACTGCAGTGGCGAGGTCGGTCAGGTCTACGTCAGGGTAAGGCAACGCCACATTGGGGGCCGCCACCTCTTCTTGCGCTGCCGCCATTTGTGGCGTGACGGCGACAAGCCCAACCGTTGCTGCGGTAGCGCCGCCCAACTTGAGAAACCCGCGACGTGATACTGTCTGTTTATGCATGACGATTCCTCCTGTCTGTCTCCAGATCGCTACAAGGTTTGCATACAGTCTGCGCGAACACAGCGCTTTACAGCTGAATGCAAATGAATGCAAACCAGTCCCGATAAACAATGAAGTGATAATGGGGCGAAAAATGAGCGTAAATGCCTGAGCACTACGCATCCAATAATTTAGAGAAAATTGTGTGGGTTGGCTATATCCGAATGGGTGTGGATCGTGTTACTTTGGTATATGCGCAGGCTACAGTTGGCAGCGACCGAAGCTCTCCATCATATCGGAGGCGATGATCCATGACAGACGCTGCAACGTGAGGTGCGCCCGTTCCTCAAAATGCACCACTTTGGATCAGGCCGTTCTAGATCAGACCGCGCCGGATTGCAATCGCCACTGCCTGAACGCGATTGGCGGCGCCAAGTTTCTGCGAGATTTCTTGCATGCGTTTCTTGACGGTGACTTCGCTCCAGAAGAACCGGTTGGCGATTTCCTGGTTGGTGGCGCCCTCGGCAGCCATGCGCAGAATATCCAGGTCTTCTGGAGACAGCCCTGTGTCGCGGCGCACGCGCTCGTTCGCCAGGTCTTGGAATTGTTGAAGCACGCGCCCAATCAGCTGCGTGCTGATCAGGCGTTCCCCGCGCCAGACGGCGCGAATCGTCTCCGGCAGTGTCTGCAAAGCTATATCTTTGAGCACGTAGGCGTGGGCGCCGGCCTGGATTGCGCCAAACAGATATTCGTCATTGTCAAAGGTGGTCAGAATGATGACGCCGACATGGGGATGGTTCTGGCGCAACGTACGCGCCACCTCAACGCCACTGGCGCCCTCCATCTGCACATCAAGGAGAACGACATCAGGGTTGTGCTCAGCCACCTGTCGCAGCGTCGCCGGGCTATTCTCCGCTTCGCCGACGATCTCGATGTCGGGATATTCCGCCAGCAGGCTGTGTACACCACGCCGAAATATCGCGTGATCGTCAGCCAGTAACACGCGAATAGGCATTCTGGTCTTCCTCGTCTAGCGCGTTGCCGTCTAGCGCGTTGCCGTCTAGCGCGCTGCCGTCTGGCGCTGCAAGCTCAAGATGAATTCGCACGCCGGCGCCGGGGTGGCTTTCCAGGTGAAGCCGTGCGCCAATGCTCTGGGCACGCTCGTACATGCTCGCTAACCCTAGTCGATTGAGGGGAACAGCGGCAGGAAGAAAGCCATTGCCATCGTCAATGATTTGAAAACGAACCTGCGTTGCGCTGAAGTCCGCGTTAACATCGATATGTTGCGCCCGCGCATGGGTGAGCGTATTGCGGATCGCCTCCTGCACAATGCGGTAGATCGCAAGCTCTTGCTTTGGGGAAAGTCGATAAGGTTCGCCATGAACTCGCAGCCGGCAAGCCAGCGGCGTGCTGCGTTGCACTTCAACGGTGAGCGTCTTCAACGCCGTCAGCAGGCCATCGCTGCGCAACAATGGCGGGTGAAGGTCGTGGATGACCTGATAAAGCTCATCCTTGGCATGCTGCAATGTGGACTGAATAGCGGAAAGGCGGCGACGCCTCACCTCTTCACTGCGCTGCTGGGAAACCGCCAGCGCTTCTAGCTCGTACATGGCGCAAAGAATCCACTGCACAACGCCATCATGAATATCGCGCGCAATACGGTCACGCTCGCCCTCTTGAATATCTACAGTGTTGTTGAGTAATGCACGCAACTGCTCGGACTGACGCGCCAACGCATCATGCGCCTGCTCCAGGGCTTGCGTACGCAGCCGAACCTGCGCTTCCAGATCGTGATTCAGGCTTTCCACGATCTGGTAAAGGCGCGCATTCTCGATCGCCACCGCCGCGTGATCGGCAAAGGCAGCGACAATGGCCAACTCCTCCTCGGTGTCGTAACAATGCCCGATTTGCTCCAGCGTCAACAGACCGATGGCGCGCCCCTTGTTCACCAAGGGTACGACCAGACACCATTCCACATCCTCCAGACGCGAGATTCCTTGTTCAAAGAGAGTCCGCCGGTTGGGCTGGCAGAATGTGCCCGGCGCCAGACTCAATAGCACCTCCTGCAAAGGCTTTGCATTCTCCAGAGAAAAGCGATGCTCCAGCCATCGCTCCATCTGGAGTTCAGGTCGCCCGCGCACAGCTTTGACACATGCGATGTCATTCTCCACCAGAAAAATGACGCCAGCGTCCACAGCCAGCACGCGTCCGATCTCTTGCAGAATCGTTGTCAGCACTTTCTCTATGTCCAGTGTGCGCGACAGATCGGCGGCGATATCGCGCAGAATCTCCGCCAACCTGCGCTGATGCTGCTCTTCTGTATAGAGGCGTGCATTCTCAATGGCGACGCCAAGCTGTTGTCCGACTGCATCGATGAAAGGAGGACAGCTTTTGCAACTTTCGTCAGAAAGAGTGGCGCCGTGCAAAACACCGACAAGTCGATCACGTGTCTTGATCAATGTACTCTGCGCGGCAGCACTTACCCGGTGCTGCCGCGCAGAGTACATTGATGCCCTTCGTGCAAGCTGCAACGACATTCGTCCGCAGCAGTCACCGCAAGATTTGGCGACTCCAGCACGATACTGGCGCGTCGAAACTGCTCCTTCTCCACCAGGCAAATGACGCCAGCCTGACCGCGGTGCGCCTTGAGCATTTGGCGCAATGTCGTCTGCAGCGTCGCGCTCAGATCGGACGATTCATTCACCGTGCGCGTCACTGAAGTCAAGATGGCTAACTCTTGCTGACGCTGTTCCAGCAGTTCTGTCAATTCTGCATTGACGGCGCGTTGCTGACGCCACATTCGATCGAATGACGCGGCAAGACTGCCGATCTCGTCCCCCCGATGTAACGGCAAAGGCGGCGGATCATAACCCAGTGCAATCTGTTGAGCGTTCCGCTCAAGTTCGGCTAATGGTTGTGCAATTGAACGCGCAAAAAAGAAGGCGAAGGCAGCCCCTCCCCCGATGGCAAGCAAGATTACTGCGACAAGTTGCCGACCTGTCTGGAAAATTTCTGCTTGAATGAAGGCGGTAATCGCATACTGTTCGGCGTGGGCTTGCGCCTCTACCTCGCGCTGCATGGCGCTCTCAACATCCACAGCAAGCGCCTGGGTCATCTCACCTATATGCATCTGAATGCGCAGGAGTGCAGCCAGCGCGATCGTTGCCAACAACAACAAGAACAGTAGCCCTGGCAACAACCCCATCAACAAGCGATACCGAAGCGGCAGATGTGCGATGCGTTGCTTTTTCATCACGTCATTGGCAGTGGATAGCCCGCTATAACTTGTTGGGAAGCAAACCGTGCGCATGATTATAGTCAGGCTGAACGATCCAGGCAAACACCCCCCACCTACTAGGGTTTGCTTCGCCATTGGGCGGACTTCAAGTTGCAACGCGCATCACAGGTCATCGCCTCCGGCGGGACAGGGCAGCTTCCACTAGCAAGCGCGCAGCGGAGGTGGTGAGCTGCAAGGTGCACTGCTATCCTCAGCCAAGTAATTCGTGCACGCGCCTCGACAACGGTAGATGCGGATGCCGCGCGCCTTGCGCCAGCAGATGTCGGCAGCCGAGCTTTGCAATCGCATCGGCACGTGGATCGGCGGTGGCGCGCAACACTTGCGTACAGATCGCATAAATCACCAGCGGATCGTCCACACCGCCGATTTGCCGCTCGCCAAGCACGAGCAGAAGCTCATCCACGGTGCACAAAGCAGCAACGAGTTCGCCCTGGCGGCGTTGAAGATCGGCCAGATACGCCAGCGGCGTCAGCTGCATCATCGTTGCGCTCAGCGTGCGTTGCAGCGTTAACGCCTTGCGCAGTGCAGCTTCGGCGCTGACCAGGTCATTGCTGGCGAGCAACGCCGCGCCCAGTGCCGTCAGCGCATAGACTTCTGCACTTGTTTCCTGGGCGGCGTGGGCGCGGTCTGCCACAATGCGCAGCGTTGCCAGCGCCCTGGCGTCGCCACTTGCCACGAACTCGCACCACGCCAGGGCCGCCTCGGCGCGACATTCACACCAGACATCTCTTACCTGTCGCGCCAGCAGCATCCCCTTGTGCAGATCACGCGCGCTACGCTCGTCATCGCCGAACAAGTGTGCGATCAAACCGATGTCGGTGCGTGCGTGCGCCTCTAGCCCGATGTTGCCGATGTGAGCCGCGCGGTCGGCCGCTTCGAGAAAACAGGCGAGGGCGCCAGCGTAGTCTCCTTGCCAGCGCAACACATCGCCCAAGCTATCGAGGCGCATCACCATGAAATAATTGTCCTCTGCACTTCGGGCGATCTCCAGCGCTTCACGGCAGAGCGTCTCTGCGCGGCTGTAATCCGCAACCTGCATTGCTAAATTGCCCAGATTGGCGAGCAAGGCGCCGATGCCACGGCGGTAGTGCGTGCGACGGGCGATCTCTAGCGCCTGTTCAAAGTATTCACGCGCAGTGAGAAATTCCTGTTGCTCCAGGTAGTTCAAGCCCAGACTGTTGAGTGCATTTACCTCGCCGATTTGATAACCGACGCTACGCGCCAGGTGCGCGGCGCTCTGCAAGGCTCGATTGGACTCGGCAAGATCGCCACGGGCAGCGTAGGCGGCGGCTAGAATATTCAGCGTCATCGACTCAAATCGTCGATCGCGCAGGGTGCGGGCGATCTCCAACGCGGCTGCACCGTAGTATTGGCAGGCATCCCAGTCATGTCGGCGCGTGGCAACCATGGCCAGATCGCTAAGGGTCAACCCTTCGCGACGACGATTGCCCAATCGGCGATAGATCGTCAACGCCGCTTCCAGCAAGGCGCGGCCGTCCCGCCCCAGGTAGGTGTGCACCGGCGCCTGCGCCGCCAAAATGTCGGCGATCAATGCCTCTTCTTCCACCTGTTGCGCCAGCGGCAACGCTTCAGCCAGGAGACGCTCTGCCTCAACCGCATCACCCATCACATTTGCCGCTGCGCTCAGCAACAGGAGCGCGGCGGCGCACTGTTCGGCGTCGCCCCGGTCACGTGCGTCGGCAAGCGCGGCATAACCAGCAGCGTTCGCATCGGCATAGCGCGCCAATGTCACACACGCGCGCGCCTGTTCGAGCTGCGCCAGCGTGCGTAGCCGCGCGCTGTTTACCGTGTGCGTTGCTTCTGCAAAGAAATGCGCTGCTTCCTGATGCAATCCGGCCAGCTCGTAGAAACGCGCCATGGCCTCAAGTGCTGGCGCAGTGATGGCGGCGACAGCGTGTTCGCTGATCCAACGCCACGCCGCACGCACATTATCCAGATCCGCGTTGATGATGGCGACGCTGCGCACTGGTTCATTCCCACGCAGTTGCGCCGCATGCCCGGCAAGCAGATCGAGATAGAACTCCGCATGGCGTCTCCGTGCGGATTCAAGGGGTGCGGATTCAAGGGGTGCGGATTCAAGGGGTGCGGATTCAAGGGGTGCGGATTCGAGAGATTGATCGGGCGTGGCGATGAGGTGCGCTGCCTGTTCTTCCACAAACTGGCGCAATAGCTCATGCAGCACGAAACGCCCAGGCCGCACCACCCGCAGCAATGATTGCCGCACTAGCGATGTGATCAACTCCAGCGGCGCCTGGGCAACTGCCAACGCCGCATCGCGCCCAAATTCGCCGCGAAAGACCGACAGTTGTGCAAGCACGCGTTGTTCTGACGCACCGAGCAGGCGCCATGAATAATCAAAGACCGCGCGCATACTACGCTGTCGTACGGGAACATCCAGCTGGTGTGTGGCTAGAAAGTCGAGATTGGTGAGAATGGCGTCGGCGATCTCTTCACAAGTGTAGCTCTCGACCCAACTTGCCGCTAACTCAATGCCCAACGGCAGCCCTTCGACCAGCCGACAAATGGTGATAATAGCGTCCGCGCTCTGGGCGTCGACGATCAGTTCAGGAGCAACACTGTACGCGCGTTCCAGAAAGAGTTGTGTGCCGCCAGCTTGTTGCAGCGCGGCCAGCGATTGACCGGCAGCGTGCGTGGGCAGAGGCATGCCGCCAAGCGACAGGAGGTGCTCGGCTCGCAGATCGAGCCGTGCGCGCGAAGTAACCAACACCCTGAGGCGCGGCGCTTGCGTCAACAAGGCATGAAGGTTTCCGGCGGCGACAAGCAGATGTTCGAAGTTATCCAGGATGAGCAACACCTCGCGCACAGCCAGAAAATCAATCACTTGCTGCCAGGGATCAGGGATTGCCTGAATACTGAGTCCCATGACATTGCCGATCGTCGTTGCCAGCGCGTCGAAATCATCCAACCCGACCAACGGCACAAACCAGACGCCATCGGCGAATGCGCCGACAATGTCGGCCGCAGCTGCCAGCGCCAGGCGTGTCTTGCCCACACCGCCCGGCCCAACGATGGTAATCAGCCGGCGCGCCGGATCGAGGAGCCACTGGCGCAACTGCGCCAGTTCCGCAGTGCGCCCAATAAAGGTAGTGGATGGCGGAGGTAAATTGTGCCTGGACGACGTGACAGTGTGCGTTGCTTGCGGCAGCGCGCCCCCAGCCCTTACGCCCGTCAACGTTGCAGCCGTGAACATTCCCTCACGAATCTGCGCCGCCAGCGCCTCGGTTTCTGGAGCCGGCGGCAAGCCCAGTTCCTTCTCCAGGACGCGCCAACAGGCTTCATAGGCGGCAAGGGCGGCGTGCCGCTGACCAGCCAACGCCAAGGTGCGCATCACGCAACGGTGCGCCTCCTCGCGCAGCGGATCGAGTTCGAGTTGACGCTGGGCGCAGCGCTGGGCGGCGGTGAAATCACCCTGCGCCTCATGCCAGGCGCACAACACGTCGAGCATGGCGAGCGCGCGTGCATGAAACCACTCACGTTGCAGCAAAATCCACTCTTCGAGCGGTGGGCTGTCATCCACAAAGAGGCCGTGCAAAAAGTCTCCCTGATAAAGCGCCACAGCGTCGGCGTAGCGCGTCATGCAGGCTGGGCAGGACGACAGGCTGATGTGCTGATGTCGCTCACAGGCGCGCAGGATGGTTGTGAAGGCGACAGTGTCGCACCAAACCCCTGATGCCTCGAAATGTATGCTGGTTTGGTCGGCCACCAGCACTGATGCAACCGGGCCGAGCACTCCCCGCAGTTGAAAGAGCGCCTGACGTAAATTGCGACGTGCGGCGTCCTCGGCGGTGTCGGGCCACAACAGGCCGGCCAATGCTGCGCGAGTATGGGAGCGATCCGCAGTCAATACCAGATACGCCAGCAGCGCCTCATTTTTCACTGAACGGAAGCCGTGCAGCGGCTGATCAGCCAGACGTACGTCGAAGCCACCCAAAAAGCGCAAAACCAGATTTGTCACGGAAGTGCAACGCTCCATTCTTGATGCGGTGCTAACGCGTTGCTAACGGCTGCCTGCGATCATGGCGACCATACGCAACGCCTCAGGGATTGTACATCGGTATCACCGACTGAACGATCAACACAATCATGCGGTTTCAATGGGAGGAAATGATGAGCAAAGTGACAGGGATATCGGCCGAATCATTCAAGGCGCCCGCACACCTCGTTGCCAGTCACGCAGAGAGCGTCTATCGACGCAACTACCGTACGGTAATGGTGCGCTTCTGGCGTGAGAGCGAGGCAGCGCCATGGCGCGCTACGGCGCTGAATCCAGGCAGTGGCAAGCCGCAGCACTATGCAAGTGTCGCCGAGCTTTTTGCTGACCTATGGACGAAATTGAACGGTGATGAACAGTAGAGATAGTAATGCGGTGAAAGACGGTAATCGGTGCTAAGGAGAACGATAATGACAGGCCAACGTCAACAAGCCAACCTGTACGTAGAGGCCAGAGGCGACTTGCACAGGGCGCAGCCTCATGTCCAATTGGTGCGGGCCGTTGCACTCCGTAGGGGAAACAACCTCGGCTGGAAAGTGATCGGCCTTCTGTTGCTTAGTGTGCTCCTGGTTAGCCAGGTATACGCACCCACGTTTGCCCAGGACGAATCGGGCGTTGTGGTCACCGATCCAGAACTGAGCGCTGCGCCGTCCTCAACGGTGAATGCTGCACAAACAGCGGCGCTGCCGAACTGCGACAACTCGCCGTTTGGCCAACTCTTGACCATCGGCGCCGAGCGCGAGGTTTTTATCGGCTATCGTGGCGCGTCGGCGCCCTATCAGGGTTGGTTGGCGTTCACGCGTCTCGATCTGGATGCAGGGGACGCGCTACAAGCGCAGGAAACGTGGCTGGGCGGCGCCACCGATGCAACGCTCACTAACGTCGCCGCCACGGCCGGCGCCGCAGGCGACCTCAACGCCGATGGCAAGGTGGAGTTCTTGCAGGCGTTTCGCGATAGCGCGGGACTGCTAGGTGCAGCCAGCCATAGCATGAGTAGTGGACATGATCGCTGGAATTCGACCTCGGGAACGGAATTTTTGGTTGCAGCAGCAGCCGGCAACCTGACCGGTGTAGTGGGCGGTGACGACGAACTGGCAATCGCCAACGTCAGCGGCGCGACCAATCTCAACGTGCGCATCGTCAACGGTTCTGGTGTAACGCCTGGCGCCCTTGACATCGACGACAGAGTGTTGGGGCGCTTCTGGAGTCGCGACAACAACCGGGGTGCGGCGCGGCTGCTCGATGTTGCCACCGGCGATCTAAACGGCGACGGCAAGAATGACGAAATCGTTGTCGCCATCTCGGAAAGCACGGATAGCTATATTCAACTCATCATCTTCCGCTACACTGGGGGGTACGCCGTTTCGACCGGGACAACCTTCGCCAGCGACCTGCAAGACATCGCCAGCCTCCGTTTTGAGGCAAGCCGTGTACTGAACCTCAGTGTTGCAACCGGCGACTTGGATGGTGACTATCGCGATGAAATCGTACTCGGCTTCGATCATGAACGCCCCGACAATGATGGCTACAGCGATGTCATCACAGTGCGCACCTATGCCGTTGATCTGAACAACGCGGCTGCGCCCATCGTCCAACGCAATCAATGGATCAACTCGCAGGGGCAAACTCCCAACCTGAAAGTTGCGGCGGGAGACACCGACGCGGATGGGCTGGACGAAGTGGTTGTCGCCTACGAACGCACATCGTATGGGCTGACGCTACATACGTTGGATGCCGAAGCCAGCGTCGTGTTGGAACATAACTACATCCAAAGCAGCGACAACTTCCGCACCATGGCGCGGTCGCTGGCGCTCGATGCCGCCGACCTGGATGGCGATGGGCGCGCCGACATTGTCGCTGCCTTCCGCGACGCTGGAAGTTGGCTGCAAGTCATTCGTGCAACCGATGTGATCACAGCGGGGTTCGGGCTACAGGTGGCAAGCGCCTGGCGCGACGGCGCCGAAGGGCGCACCAACGTCACCAACATCAGCGTTGCGTTAGGCGATTGGGATAATGACTCGCTCAAGGCGGCTTACGCACCGGCTGCGGGCGGCAGCCTGAAATGCAAAGAAGTCGTCGAACCACAGCTGGCGTCGGCGGTTTTCTTGCCACCCTACTGGCAGAACATCCAGGGTGCACAATATATGTTCGGCTCTATCGGCCGCTCGCGTTCCCAGGAAACAACCAACGAAAGCTCGCTCACGACTTCTCATTCTCACAGCGCATCGGGCTACTTCGGTGTGGGCGTGGGGGTGGAAGGGCAGGTCTATTCCTTCGAGGCCAGCCTCAAATTGACGGCCGGCTATGAATACGCGGCTGAGGAAACGCGCACCGACAGCACCAATACTGGACAGTCGCTTTCGGTGGGCTGGTCGAACTTTCAAGATTTCATCGTTGCTGACACCACGCGTTATCACTGCTTCCAATATCAACTGGTCAAGAATGGGGCGACATTGGATGGCGCCGCGCGCTTCTGCCAGAACCAGGGGCTGGAAAATGAGTCAATGAGCCTGGCGGCCTGGGACACCAAACCAGGCATCGAGCTACAGTGGACGCCGATCGTGCGCGATTGGGCGAATCTGGCGCTCTTTCGTGGCGAAAGTGCACTGCAGTCCAGTGTCGTCGCCACTGCTACGGCAGCCCTGGCGCTCGACAACAATATGGAGGGCGCCGCCGACGCTCATTCCATCGCACTGACGCAACGTGAGCAGTCGCCTTGGTGGCAAGTTGATTTGGGCAGTGTCCAGGAGATCGGCAAGGTGCGCCTCTGGAATCGCACCAACCAGGGTTGTGTAAATCCGAACTGCGCGAACGAGCTGGCAAATTTCTACGTTTTCATCTCAGAAGAAGACCCGCGCACGATCTCCAACGACCCGACGGTGCTGAAGAATGCTGCAGGCGTGCACACGCTTGAATGGCCGCGCGTCGCCGGGCGGGTGGTCAACCTCAAGGCAACGGACAGCGCCAACGCGCCGATGCGCGGGCGCTATGTGCGTGTGCAACTGGCGGGCATGGGAGAGTTGGGTCTGGCAGAGGTGCAGATTCTGGGCGCCAACCATGTCGAACCGGATCGGTATCCCGTCGCAGTGTGGGATCCCGATGCCAGCACCACGCAAGACGGCAAATATCGGCCAGGTGTGGATGGATGGTTCAACGTCAGCGTCTTTGACCCAATCAGTCAGCAATATACAACGATACGCCAGCGCGGCAATCTGCTCTGGAATGGTTCACTCTACAACGTGCTGCAGAACGAGCGCATCGATCGCGGCGACAGCGTGCTCTCCTGGGCGCTGTCACAGACCAATGGCGCCAGCCGCACAACGGCGACTTCGGTTTCGCACACTGCCAGGATCGGCGCTGAATTCGACGTGGAAGCCGGCATCATACCAACCAAAATCCAAACAGGCGGTAGCTACGAGTACGCTACCGGCTTTGGACGCGCAGAATCGCGGACGCTCAGCTGGCAGCAGGGCTTCGAGATCGACGGCGGCGTTCAGGGCTTCCCAGCCTCGCACGCGGGGCAGCCGATCTACTGGCCAGCGCAATGTCGTTACGGTTTCCAGCCTTACTATTACGAGGTGGTGGAAGAGTCGAGTTACGGCTATCAGCATCGGCTGTTGGTGATTGACTACATCGTACCGGCAGCGTCGCTCGACCGCACACGCGACCTGACGCCCTGTCTCGCTGGCCAATCTTCAGGAGGATCAAATGATGCACCGCAAGCGAACAACGACGTCTTCACCGTCGCGCGCAATGGCGCCAATTACCTCCTGGACGTGTTAGGGAATGACCAGGACCCCAATGGCGACGCGCTCACCTTGACGGCTGTCACCCAGCCTGCGCATGGGCAAGCGACGCTCTCTGGCAACAAGATCGCATATACGCCGATGGCGGGTTTTGCGGGTGACGACACGTTCAGTTACACGGTCAGCGATGGCGTCAATTCCACCACTGGCAGCGTGACTGTGCACGTAACCGCAGGTGATGCACCGCAAGCGAACAACGACGTCTTCACCGTCGCGCGCAATGGCGCCAATTACCTGCTGGACGTGTTAGGGAACGACCAGGACCCCAACGGCGACGCGCTCACCTTGACGGCTGTCACCCAGCCCGCACATGGGCAAGCGACGCTCTCTGGCAACAAGATCGCATATACGCCGATGGCGGGTTTTGCGGGTGACGACACGTTCAGTTACACGGTCAGCGATGGCGTCAATTCCACCAACGGCAGCGTGACTGTGCACGTAATCGCAGGTGATGCACCGCAAGCGAACAACGACGTCTTCACCGTCGCACGCAATGGCGCCAATTACCTGCTGGACGTGTTAGGGAATGACCAGGACCCCAACGGCGACGCGCTCACCCTGACGGCTGTCACCCAGCCCGCACATGGGCAAGCGACGCTCTCTGGCAACAAGATCGCATATACGCCGATGGCGGGTTTTGAGGGCGACGACACGTTCAGTTACACCGTCAGCGATGGCGTCAATTCCACCACTGGCAGCGTGACTGTGCACGTAACCGCCAGCGGTGCGCCGCAAGCGAACGCACTCTACCTCCCCGTTGTGACGCGATAAAAGAGTGCGCCCCGGCAAGCACAGATGCACTGCTTGCCGGGGTGCAAACGATAACTTCACCCCGCGTTCCGCCACAAGCGCGCAGAGGCTTATGCCCCCAACGCTTTGCGCGCAGCCGCACACAACCATTCCGTCAGCGCCTCGATATCGCCAAGATGTCCGGTCTCGAACAGAGTGTGCATGTAGGGCGCCGGGAAAGCCACCAGCGCTACCGGGATGTCCGCCGGCATGAGCACAGCGCCGCGCTGCCAAAGGCGCCAAAGAGGGTGTGCTGAATCGGGATCGCTGCTTCGCCGGCGAGCGCTTCCCGCTTTATACTGAAGTTGAGCAGTCAGCTTGTAGCACTTACAACAAACCAGAAACAGGAGCAGCATCATGTTCAAGAATCTCAACGCCGGCGCCATCGGCATCCGCAACCTCTCCCTGGCGGAGACGATCGCGCTGGCGCGGGCGACCGGCTTCACGGGCATCGACTTCGACATCCGCGAAGCCGCGGGGCTGGCGGATATGCACGGCGTCGACTATGTGCGCGATCTCTTTGCGCAGGCAGGCGTGCGCGCCGGACAATGGGGGTTGCCGGTCGCCTGGAATCAGGATCGCTGGCAGGAAGACCTGGCAGAGTTGCCAAAGTTGGCAGCATTGGGCGCGGCGTTGGGCTGCCCGCGCACGGCGACCTGGTGCCCATCCTGGTCGGAGACGCGCGCCTACGCCGAGAATCTGCAGTGGCACATCGACCGCTACCGCCCCATCGCCGCCGTCCTGCGCGACCACGGCTGTCGGCTCGGCATCGAATTCCTGGGGCCGCGCCACTTGTGGGCGTCGCATGCGCACCGCTTCATCAGTTCGCTGGGCGAGATGATGGCGTTGGTGCGCGACATCGGCACGGGCAACGTCGGCTTGCTGTTGGACGCGTATCACCTGTACACGTCCGGGGACGACATGGCTGCGCTCGACGCGCTGACAGCGGCCGATGTCGTGGTCGTCCACATCAACGATGCACCGGCAGGCATTCCGCGCGAGGAGCAGGCGGACCTGGTGCGCTGCCTGCCACTGGAGACCGGCGTCATCGACCTGGTGGGCTTCATGCGCAAGCTCGCCGCGCTGGGCTACGATGGCCCCGTAACGACCGAACCCTTCAGCCAGCGCCTCAACGCCATCGCGGCAGAGAATCCGCAAGCGGCGGCGCGCGAGGTCTCACAGGCGATGGATCGGCTGTGGCAGCTCAGCGGACTGTGAGGCTAGATCGCATGGTTCATGGCAGAGCAAACGGATGTAGTTGACACGTAGCAGGCGAGTTTGATCCGGGAAACGAGAAGACGGGAGCAGGTGATGCAGCGATCAGATCGGAATCAATCCGAGACTGATCTTGATTGCTTCATCGACCTGCTCCATGGTTTGTGCGGAAACATGCCCCCAATATCTCCCTAATCGCGACTTGTCCACGGTGCGAATCTGGTTAAGCAACACGACCGAATCATTGGTCAAGCCACCTTCTGGCGCTTTGATAGATACGTTGACATCGAAGTGAACGCGGCTCCCGGACGTGATGGCAGCCACAATCACCGTAGGGCTGTAGCGATTGCCGATATCATTTTGGATAACCAGTGCAGGACACACTTTCCCTGGCTCCGAACTGCGCACCGGCTCCAAGTCGACAGTAAAGATGTCACCGCGTCGAATAGGTTGTGTCATCAGTCGACTCTGCTCCGGGATATGGCTCAATTTTGTCCCATGCTTCGTCCTCCGCTGCGGCCCATTCGGCAGCCAGTACAGCATCATCCGCCGCGTTTGCCTGATAGCCTGCGATCAACCGTTCGCGCAGAGACTTGCGCTGTTGTTCGGCAATGTAGGCGCGCAGCGCCTCGGCGACAAACTGGCTTTGTCGGCGCGATGGCGCCATGCTACGCAGAGTAGCCACCAAGTCCGCCGGCAAAGTAAGCGTGACCTTTTCGGTTGTGATCATGAAACACCTCATCTATCAATTGCCGATACGTTTGGTCGAAGTCGAGGGCAGGAAGCAGGTTTTATGGACATGACGCAGCGTCGGCAGATCACCCTTGTCACCGGTGCGATCGGTTGCGGCAAGACAACCTACTGCCGCACACAGATCGACGCTGCCCGGAGCGCAGGACTGGAGGTTGCTGGCGTGCTGTCGCCAGCGCGGTTCGAGCAAGGCATCAAAGTGGGCATCGATGCCCTCGATCTACGCAGCGGCGAACTACACCCGCTGGCGCATCTGCGCACGATGGAGACAGCGAAGGATGTGCGCAGGCAGATTGGAATCGGTGTCCGATAGATTCTGCGCTATCGCTCAACTCAAATAGGCGTGCGCCGAATCCACATCCAGATACAACCGTGCATGATCCACCGTGCGCAGCACTGACCCGGGGCGATCCGGGCTGACCGGCTCGGTCAGGCACGCGCGCACCGCCTCGGCCTTGCGCGCTTCCGGCACGATGGCGAGGATGGCGCGCGGCGCGAGCAGCGCCGGCACAGTCAGGGTAATGGCGTGCGTTGGCACGTCGGCGAGGGTTGCGAAGTGCCCTTCGCCCACCTGCTGGCGACGGCTGGCTTCGGCTAGTTCGACCACCTTCACCCACACCGGATCGGCAAAATCGGCGAAGGGCGGGTCGTTGAAGGCGATGTGTCCGTTTTCGCCCCAACCCAGCGCCACCAGGTCGAGCGGCCCGCTGCGCAGCAACGCCTCGTATTCACGGCAGGCTTGCGCCACATCCGCCGGTCGCCCCGGCACAGGATAGAACTTGCCCGGCTGCACATAGTCGATGATGTGCTCGTGTAGGAAGCGCGGGAAGCTGGCTGGATGCGTCGGGTCGATGCCGACGTATTCGTCCATGTGAAAAACCGTGACCTTGCGCCATTCGATGCCATCCAATTCACGCAGGGCGTGGAGAAAGCTCAACTGTGAGTTTCCGGTGGCGAGGATGATGCGCGCCTCGCCGCGTTCGGCAATCGCAGCCTGGATCAGGCGGCGGGCGTCCTCCGCCGCCGCCGCGCCCAACGCCGCGTTGCTGGCATAGACGGCGACCGGCAGCCGGTCAACCTGAAAGGTGCGCAATGGTTGTGTTGCCTGCATGGTGATCTCCTGTAAATAATCTCTGATGGGACGCGGATGACGCGGATCGGGCGGATCAGCGCGGATTTTTCGATCTGCGTGAATCCGCAACATCCGCGTCATCCGCGTGCGATTCTTCAACTTGCATCGCCATCGACCCATCGCCCGCCGATCAGCGTGCGCCACGGCTGGAAGCCTGGGTCGAAGATGGCGAGGTCGGCGTCCTTGCCTGCTTCCAGGCTGCCCTTGCGATCGGCGACGCCCGCCACGCGCGCCGGCGTCAACGTGGCCATGCGCACCGCCTCCACCAGGGGCACGCCGACCGTCTCCACCAGCACCGCCAGCATCCGGTCGAGCAGCGTCGTGCTGCCCGCGAAGCTGGTGCGGTCAAGCATCATGCCCACGCCGTCGGCGACTTCGTACTCCGCCCCAGCCATGAAAAAGCGGCTGCCTTCGGGTAGCCCGGCGCCGCTGGTTGCATCCGAGACAACGCAGAGTCGATCTGGCCCCAGGCAACGATACGCCAGCTTCAGCAATGTCGGCGGCAGGTGCTTGCCGTCGGCGATGATCTCACCGGTCAAGCGTTCGTCCGTCAGCGAGACTTCGAGCAGCCCCGGTCGCCGCCACGGCCCTTCGCGCACGGTGGTCGATTGCGCACTCCACAGATGAATGCAATGGCTGAGACCGGCTTCGATGCAGGGGAGCACGTGCTTTTCCTGCGCGGTGCTGTGTCCCGCCGCCGCCACAATGCCGTGCTGACGGAGCGTGCGCGTCAATGCCAGCGCGCCCGGCAGTTCCGGCGCAAAGGTGAAGATGCGGATCACGTTGGCTTGGGCAAGCAGTTGTGCGGCGCTGCCGTCGTCGGGCGTGCGCAAGTAGGCGGGATTCTGTGCGCCTGCTTGCGCTGGATGAAAATACGGCCCCTCCACGTGGACGCCGAGAAGCTGGGCGTGCTGACCATCCGTTGGCGTCTGCATCCACGTGCGCGCAAACGCCAGCACCGCCGTCAAGTTCTCTAGCGTGTCGGTGGCGGTTGTTGCCAGCAGGCTCGTCACGCCGTGCTGCGCCAGCAGCCGCGTGATCGCGGCAAACGCGGCAGGCGTCGGCTCGTTGAAAGTGTGTCCCAGCGCGCCGTGGATGTGGATGTCGATCAATCCCGGCGTCACCAGGCGGCCACCGGCGTCGAAACGCGGCAGCGTGGGATCGAACGCAGCGAGTGGTGCAACGCCGGCGATCTTGCCCGCAGCAATGATCAACGCCTGACCTTCGACGATGCGATCCGGCAACGCCAGCCGCCCGTTGACAATGGCAAAGCGATCGCATCTACTCATCCAGCTCGACCTCCACCGGTTGACCGCTGCGGATCGACCGGTTCGCCGCCGCACCGATCTGCACGGATCGTGCGCCGGCGTGTGCATCCGCCATCTGGTGCAGTGGGTCGTCGCTGCGGCGCTCACCAAACAACTCTGCCTGCAGCCGGGCGTCGCTGCCGCCGTGTCCACCTTCGACTTTGGGGAGGGTGTGGACAACCTGCTCCCCGCGCAGATCGCACACGGTCAGCGTCTGCTGGGGCGTCTGCGCGGGCAGTCCACTCAACGCCTCGCCGACCTCGATGCGCCCAGCCGTGCCGGTAAGTGTGGCGCGCCAACCTTCATACGGACTGTAAGCGTTGAGCGCATAGGTGAGCAGCGCACCGCCGCGGTAGCGCACGCTGACGCTCATCGTGTCCCAGATGTCGATCTCCTCGGCGAAGACGCAGCCGTCGCGCCAGTAGCCGTCCACCGCTTCCGCCTCTGCGTAGAGACTGCGCAACAGCGAATCTGCGTTCAGGTCAATAGCGAACTCACAGTGCGTGTGGTGCGGGCAACCGGTGCAGCGCACGCCCCGTTCGGCGCGCGTCGGGCCGTAGACCAGCCGCTGCCCGTTGGCAAAGACGACTGCGGGTTCGTCGTCCACCCACCAGTTGACCAGGTCGAAGTGATGCGTCGCCTTGTGCACTAGCAGCCCGCCGGAGTTTTCCAGGCGGCGATGCCAGCGGCGGAAGTAGTCGGCGCCGTGCTGCCGATCCAGCCACCACGCCAGGTCAACGGCAAGCACGCGCCCGATGGCGCCCTGCTGCACCAGTTCCTTCACGCGCACCATGAGTGGGGCAAAACGCAGGTTGAAGGTGACGGTGACTTTGCGCCCGCTGTGCGCTTCGGCGGCGAGGATAGCGCGCACCTGCTCTGTGTCGATAGCCAACGGTTTTTCGCAGAGCACGTCGCAGCCCGCCGCCAGACTGCGCAGGATGTAGTCGTGATGCCAGCGGTCAATGGTCGCCACGATCACGACATCGGGATGGGTGGCGACCAACATCGTGTCGAAGTCGCCAAAGACCGCGACGCCGCCGCAGCGGTCGCTGACATAGCGGGCGCGCACCGGATTCGGGTCATAGACGCCGACCAACTGCGCGTGGTCGCTAAAGCGCTCGACCAACGGCCGCGCAAACATCTCCAGCCCGCGCACGCCTGCACCAACCAAGGCATACTTCTGGGGAGTCTCCATATAACGATCCCGATCTGTGTGCATCCAGTCGAATAATGTCGAATAATATTGGAGATTGAGAGATTGAGAGATTGGAGATTGGAGATTGAGTGACCTGCACACAATCAGTCGCGCGATCTCCTAATCTCCAATCTCCTAATCTCCAATCTCCTAATCTCCAATCTCCTAATCTCTCAATCTCTCAATCTCTCAATCTCTCCTCGCCTCGCCCCCAACGGCAGCGGCGCCGGGCGCTCACAAGTTGAAGCAATCGTGACCGCACCGCCGCTGGCGGACGCCTCCCCGATCGACTGCATCACGTCCAGCACGTGGTACGCCAGTTCGCCGCTGGCGCGGTGAGGACGACCACTGCGCAGCGCCGACGCCATGTCTGCCACGCCGATGCCGCGCTGTACGTGTGGTGTGTGCGTCAGCGGCAGCTCGCGCCAGTCCTCGTTCTCCGGGCGGAAAAGCCGCACCGGCCCCCCAAAGCCGTTGGGATCGGGCACGCTGAGCGAGCCTTCCGACCCGTAAATCTCGATAGCGGGCAGGTGATTTGCCCACACATCGAAACTGCTGATGAAGGTGATGACTGCGCCGTTTGCAAATTCCAGCAACGCCGTGACGTGCGTCGGAATCTCGACTGGGATGCGGCGACCGCGTTGTTCCGGGCTGCCAGCGATGCGTTCGGGGAAGGATGCTTTCGCCACGCCGCGCACTTCACGCACCGGTCCCAACAGGTTGACCAGCGCCGTGATGTAGTAAACGCCAAGGTCGAAGAGCGGCCCGCCCCCGCGTTTGTAGAAAAAGTCGGGGTTCGGGTGCCACGCCTCTGGCCCGCGCCCGGCGACAAACGCCACGCCCGCCACCGGCGTCCCGATCCAGCCGTCGTCGATCAGCTTACGGCAGGTCTGATGACCGCCGCCCAGAAAAGTGTCCGGCGCGCCGCCGATGCGCAGACCGCGCGCCGCTGCAAACGCCAGCAGCCGCTGTCCTTCGTCGCGCTCCACCGCCAGCGGCTTCTCGGAGTAGGCGTGCTTGCCCGCCGCCAGGATCGCCTGACTCACCTCGGCGTGGACGGCGGGTACGGTCAGGTTGATGACAATCTCGATCTCTGGGTCGGCTAACACTTCTGCGACGCTGCATGCACGCGGGATGCCGAACTCCTGCGCCTTTGCCTCGGCCCGCGTCATGTCGATGTCGGAGACGGCGGCCAGGTCGAGGATGTCAAAGACGCGACAGCCCTCGGCATACGCCCAGAAGATGCCGCCGGCGCCGATCACGCCGACTTTGGTTTTATTCACCATGTTTCACCTGCTTCTCCAGCGTGGCGTAACTGGCAGTCACCGCCTCGATCATGTCGGTGGCGCACCAATCCAGCTCGACGATCAGCCAGTGCGCGTGCAGTCGCGCCGCCGCCACGACATCCGCCAGCGGCAGGATGCCGTTGCCCAACGCCAGCATGGCGCCCTCAATCGTGCCAGGGCCGTCCTTGATGTGCAGCAGCGGCGCACGGTCGCCATAGAAACGCACAATCGCCGCCGGGTCGAGACCGGCGACGCGAATCCAGTAGGTGTCTAGCTCGAAGGTGATACCAGGGTCGAGGCGATCCAGCATGATCTCGTAGACGTAGCGGTTGCCCAGGCGCTCGAACTCCATCCAGTGATTGTGCAGCGACAGCGACAACCCATGCGCTTTGGCAACGGCGTAGCCCTCGTTGTAACGGTCGCAGACGCGCAGCAGGTTGTCGAGCGTGTCGGCATCGTGCAGCGAATTGCCTGCCACCAACGTGGTGCAGTCGTAGGCGGCCATGAAATCGAGCACGGCGTTGCGCTGATCGCCTAACGGCAGCGGCACATGCGCAGCGACGGCGGGCAACCCCAATCCCTTGAGCCGGCGCACAACGGTCGCCTGCGGCGCGCCAGGCACGGGGTAGATCAACTCTACGCCCTGGTAGCCAGCGGCAGCAACCTGGGCGAGGGTGGCCTCAAAGTCTTGCGCCAACTCCTCACGCACGCTGTACAGTTGTAACGCAATTGGTATAGACATACTGTCTCCATTCACCAAAGATAATTGCTAGAATCGCAGCGAAGAATCGAACGCAGATGGTGCAGATGCGGCGGATTTACGTAGATTTGCTCAGCGTCGATCCGCCTGCGTCGCGTTGTCCGCGCTCTATCGAAACTGTGGCAGAAAGTCGCGTTGGGCGGTGAGCAGCTCATCCAGGATCGCCTGCGCCTGCTGCACCGACGCGATGTGCGGATCGAGCAGCAGCGCCTGCAGCGCCGCCGCGCGGTCGCCATGCACGCCGGCTTCGACCACTCGATCGATGATTGTAATCTGTGTACGGCATAGCGCGGCAATCGGTTCAGGCAGCGCACCGATGGGGAGCGGGTGGATTCCGTTGGCGTCCACCATCGCCGGCACTTCGACAATGGCGTTGTCGGGCAGGTTGGCGACGTACCCGCGATTAGGCACATTGACTGACAGCTCATACTGATGCGCGTTGGTGAGCATCGCCGTGATGATGGGGATGGCGCGCTCGTGCATCTCGGCGGTCAGCAGCGGCGCCACCGGCTCAACGCCATCCGCCCAGCGCTCCACCTGCTGGCGAAACTCGGCGGACTCGCGGTCAACGCGGTCGAAGGGGTAACCCTCCAGCCCGCAGAACTCCCAGGCATAGGGCAGATACTCGCCCACGTGGTCGTCGGAGGGCAGCGGCCAGTAGCCAAAGGTCTCCATCAGAAAGCGGCTCAGGCTTACGGTGTGGCCAAACTCGGCGGCCACGGCATCGCCGCGCTCGCGCACGGCTTGGCGAAAGGCAGGATAGAGATCGGCGCCGGTCTCGGCATGACGCAAGGCAAGCACCCACGAAAAGTGATTCAGCCCGCCCGCAGTCGGGTCGATCTGCTGCGGCGGCAGGTCAAGCAGACGCCCAGCCACGCGTCGCATCATCTCGATGCCGTGGCATAGCCCCACGAATTTGAGCCTGGTGTATCGGTGCAGCGCCTGGCAGATGCGCCCCTCTGGATTAGTGAAGTTGATCACGAACGCGTCCGGCGCCAGCTCCTCGATGTCGCGGGCGATGTCGAGGATGATAGGGATGTTGCGCATGGCGTGAAAGAGACCGCCTGGGCCGCCGTTCTCGCCGAGGATGTGCCTGACGCCGTGCTTGAGCGGAATCTGGAAATCGAGCCGCCACAGTTCGTTGCGTCTGACGGCGATGGAGATAATCACGAAGTCGGCGCCGGGCAGTGCTGTGCGGCGGTCGGTTGTCGCCTCGAAGGTGAAGGGGCAGCCTACCGCCTCGTTCAGCCGCTGTGCAAAGTGATACATGAGCTGCAGCGCCTGTGGGTTGATATCGACCAGGACGACGGTGCTGCCCGCCAGCGTCGTCCGCGCCGCAAAGAGATCGCGGAAAGTGGCGTAGCCAAAGGCATAGCTGCCTGCGCCGATCAGAACGATTTTGCTCACAAGATGCTCCTTCTGCAGTGCCAAAAACAGGGGCAAGGGGCGAGTTGCGAGGTGCGCGACGCCGGTAGCCGCTGTCTTCGTCGTGATTAGTGTCTTTGCAATGCGCACCTTCTCGGAAGCCTGCAATTTCCAGGAAGGTTGTCACCAGCCTGCAACTTCATGAAAAACGGGCCAAGCCAGGTCGGCGAAAAAACGATGACCGCCGTCGCCAACGACCAGGCGCGCGCGGTCGGGTGCGCCCGCCGCCGCATAAATCCGCTGAATTGTCGTAAAGGCTTCCTCAACGCCGGCCAGCGGAAAGCTGGGATCGGCGCGCCCGGTGACGACGACCAACCCGCGCGGCGCGATCAGCCCGGCAATGTCCGCAATGTCGAAGTAGTTGAGAAAACCGGGCAGATAGTGATCTTCGCAGTGGTCGATGGCGCCCAGGGCATAGCGCACCGCACAGACATAGGCGGCGGGCATCGTCACAGTGATGCGCGCGTCGAGTGCAGCAGCGAAATAGGCGATCGTGCCGCCGGTGGAGTCGCCGACGCAGCCGATGCGCTGCAAGTCCAGATCGGGAAAAGCCGCCAGCGCGTCGATGGCGCGCGAGACATCGAAGACGCGCTCGCCAAGCAACGTTCTGCCCAGCAGGAGCGCGGTCAGTGTCGTGAAGTGGCACGGGCGGTCGATGACATGGCGCACGCAGTCGGGGCGGCAGTCGCGGCGTTCGCCAAAGGCGCGCTGCTCGATGACGAGCGCGGCGCACCCCTGGCGGATCGCCTGGAGCGCGTAATCGCGGTCTTCGGCGATGCTGGCTGCGTCGCCGGGGAATTGCGCCCGCCCCAACGAGATGTGCATCCCGCTTGTGTGTCCCTGCAAACAGATCATCACCGGATAGGGTGGCTGACCGCGCGCTGGGATGAGCAGATGTGCGGGCACGTCGGCGCCCGGTTCGGCGGTAAAGATGAAGCGCGTCTCGTGGTATTCTGCGCTGGCAACCGTGTATTCGATGCGTAGATCGAGTGGATCGCGCACGGGGATGACGCCAACCATGCGCTGCAACTGCGCAGCGACGCGCTGCTGCCATGCTGCAAAATCATGTTGTTGCGCAAAAGCCAGCGCGCGCGGCGCCTGTTCGATCTGGCGGGCGCGCTGCAATTCGGGTGCAAAGGAAACCATGCGCCGCCTCCTGTTTCAGCCCTTAATGGCGCCGATGGTGATGCCCTCGGTCAGGCGATTCTGAAAAATGGCGTAGATGATAAAGGTCGGGATGAGCATGATCACGAAGCCGGCGAACATGGCGCCCCAGTCGGTGGCGTACTTGGCGTTCTGCTGGAGATTTGCCATGCCCAGCGGCAGCGTCTTGATCTCGTCGCGCGAAAGGGTGATCAGCGCCCACATGAACTCGTTCCAGACGCTCAGGAAGTTGAAGACGGCGATCGTCAGCAGCCCACTCTTGGAAAGCGGCAACATGATGCGCCAGAAGACCGTGTAAAGTGACGCGCCATCGACAATTGCTGCTTCCTCCAACTCACGCGGCAGGGTGCGAAAGAACGAGTGTAAGAAAAAGACGGTGAAGGGCAGAAAGAAGGCCGTGTATTGAATCACCAGCCCGGTGCGCGTGTCGAGCAGACCAAGCGACATGTGCAGAAACCAGGCCGGAATGTAGGCAAGAAAGCCGGGGATCATCATGCCAGCGATGAAGTAGAAGTAGATAATGCGGTTACCGGGAAACGGATAGCGCGCCAGCACATAAGCCACCAACGCACCGGTCATCATCACGCTGGTCAAGGCAAAGGCGCTGACCAGGACGCTGTTGAGAAGATAGACGCCGGCGTTCATCTTTGTCCAGGCATTGACGTAGTTCTGCCACTGCGGCGCGGCGGGCAGTCCCCACGGCGCGTTGAAGAGTTCCGGGCTGCTCTTGAGCGAGCTAAAGACCGTCCAGACCATCGGAAAGACAACCGTGATCATAAATAGCCATAGCAACGCCTGCGCCAACCACCAGCCCAGCCGCGCCGGCAGCGACGACCAGGTAAAGCCAGCCCGGCGTTGGGCTGGTCGGCTGGTGGGGGTGGCATCAGTGCCTGCAGTTGTGCTGTGCATCATACGACTTGCCTCAATTCATGGGCGATCAAACATCGCCGGAAATGCACCACGATCCACGCGTAGGCTTGCGGCCGCAGGTCTCGGTCGTGCAGAATCATGCGGTTACGAACTGCAGGTCTCGGTCGTGCAGAATCATGCGGTTACGAACCGCATCTACACACAAACCTAGCCCCTCGCCCCTTGCAACCCGCCCCTCACTAATACTGCACCGTGTCGCGATCCAGGAAGCGGTACGCCAGCGCCGACGCGATAAAGGTGACAACGAAGATGCCGACGACGATGGCGGCGGCGTACCCCCAGTTGCGTTCACGGAAGGCGACAAAGTAGTAATAGCTCAGGATCAGGTCGGCGTGCTTTTGCGGCATGCGCTCGAAGAGCACGTAGGGCAGCGCAAAACCGCTCAACATGCCGATCGTCACAAAGACGAGCACGGTGCGCAACGTCTCCCAGATCAGCGGCAGCGTAATCACCCAGAAGATGCGCAGCTTGGACGCGCCGTCGACCGTCGCCGCCTCGGTGTATTCGGCGGGCACATTCTGGATCGCGGCCAGGAATAAAATCATGAACCAGCCGATGCCGCCCCAGATGCCGATGAAGCCAACCGTGTATAACCCCAGCTTGAAGAAAGGCAGATCATATTGCAGGCTGAGCCAGGGCAGCGCAAATTGCTCGAGCCCCACGCTGCGCAATGCGTTGTTGACCAGGCCAAAGCTGGGATTGAGCGTCATGCTCCACAGCACGGCGATGGCGGGCAGCGCCAGCACGTTGGGAAAGAAAAAGGTGACGCGGAATGCCTTGTAGCCGCGCGGCTTCTGATTGACCAACGCCGCCGCAGCTAATCCCAAGAAGACAGTCGCCAGCGAAAAGATCACCAGAAACAGATTGTGTGACAGATAGAGCCGCACGTTGTAGAAATCCGCCGGATCGCTGAGTTCGCGCCAGAGACGCGCAAAGTTGTCCATGCCGATGAAGGTCATGTTGCTCGTCAGCCCGGACCAGCGGAAGAAGCTGATATAGATGCCGCGCAGCGATGGATAGACGCTGAAGATGGTATAGATCAACAGCCCTGGCGCCAGGAAGGGGATAATCAGCTTCCATTGTTCACGACGCAACATGGATGGCTCCTTAGCTGATGCGTGCTGCTTGCTTCGTGTTGCGTGATTCGTGTTATGGGTTGTGTGTCATGTGTTGCGTGGCGGCTATTGCACTCATATCTGGCAAACCGCATCACGCAACACGAAGCACGAACCACACCGCACGAATCACGCAACACCCGGTACATCCTACGCCTTACACTCGTATGTGATTTTGGTGATCGTATCGTCGTTGCGAGTCTCCTCGGCGGCGCGCTCCAGGTTGGCGGCCATCTCCTCAGCGCTCAGCTTGCCCCACAGCAGGTCGCCCATCGAATCACCCCAGGTCTTGCCCAGCAGCGGATACGACCCCCAGTACGATTGGACATAGTGACCTTCCGCTTTGTTGATCGCTTCGACGACGGAAGCCAGGGCGTCGCTTGGCGTAGCGCCCATCATGGCATTCTTGATCGGCAACGGCGAGGCGATCTTTTCCGCCCAGAAGCGGGCGTTGTCGGCGGAGTAAAACAGACGCATCAATTCCATGCCCCACAGCGGGTTCTTGCCGTTGCCGATCTGCATGTCGGAGCCGCCTAGCGCCACTTCCAGCGCGTAGGGATGCACAGTCGAACCTTTGGGCGCCGGCGTGCTGCTAAACTTCATGCGGAAACCTTCGGGCGTAGTCGAAGCCTGCTCGCTCTCCATCCACGTGCCGTTGGGGATCATGGCGACCTTGCCGTCCACGAACATCTGCTGCGACTCGGTGTGGGACATCGCCTCGGAGCCGGGATAAATCCAGCCGTTGGCGAAAATCTGCTGCAATTCCTTGATGCCCCAAATGAATTTCTCGTTCTGAAAAGCGCCAGGCACCAGATTATTCATGTCGCAGTAGCCTTCGACGCCGACGGCTTTCCACAGCAACCCTGACCCCATCATCATGAAATAACCCGGGTATTGGCCGGCGTAGGTCCATGGCGGAATGACCTTGGCGATCTCCGCCTGCAACTCCATGAATTCTTCCCAGGTCAGGCTATCGGGCGCTGGCCAGCCGTTCTGCTCAAAGAGATCGGCGTTGTAGAAAATACCGTAGGCGAACTGCGTCTGCGGGAAGGTCCAGGTGTGATCGTTGAGACCGCTGTTGGCGGCGGTCAGGGCGCCAGGGAACATGATATTGCCGACAGTCTCGCCATCAAAGCCATAGGCTTCGACGTCAAGCAGGAAGTCGCCCGGCGCCACCAGATGCTCCTCCACCGCCTTCTTCCAGTCGCCGCCCCATGCGCCCAGGGCGTAGAACATCCAGTCCGGGATGTCGCCCGCCACCAGGCGCGGCTGGATTTTGTCCCAGATCGTCGGGTCGAAGTCTTTGACAACCTGGACGCCAGGGTGCTCCTTCTGCATCAGCTCGATGATCAGGTCGGCGTAGGCGTCGCCAAAACCGCCTTTGAAGCCGACCATCGAGATCGGTTCAGCCGGTGGCTCGCCCAAAATTTCGTACCATTGCGCCTGCGAGACCGGCGTGCCAGGGACATGATCGGCGGGCAGGCGGCTCCACTGTTCCTTGTTGTTGATGAAGTCGGCGCCGGCAAAGAGCGGGCCGGTGGTGGCGGGCGCCGCGGCCGGTGCTGCCGGCAATTGCCCGACGCATGCGGCCAGCGCGGCCGCGCCGGCAGTCA
>CZCA01001463.1_pt2 | contig 37340 bp, 36 predicted proteins | sample 591981 | NCBI WGS metagenome assembly CZCA01 (sample SAMEA3556810, study PRJEB10932) | anaerobic digester metagenome | reverse complement strand
CACTTTGTTAAGTGTGCAAAAACTATGCTTAACTGGCTAGATGGAATACTTTCTTCCTTTACTACTCCTGTTACTAATGGATTTACAGAAGGCTGTAACAACAAAATCAAAGTTCTTAAAAGAAATGCATACGGTTATCATAATTTTAAACGTTTTCGTAATCGTATTTTACATATGTTTTCTCATCAAAAGACCAATATACTTAAACAAGCGACAGCTTAACGCCATCGCTTGTTTTACTTCTGTTTTATTTGGGTTTACCCCAACTATTGACATAGAGCCTCATAATTTTAATCGTTTTCGTAATCGTATCTTACATATGTTTTCTCATCAAAAGACCAATATACTTAAACAAGCGGCAGCTTAACGCCATCGCTTGTTTTACTTCCTATTTTATTGGGTTACCCCAACTATTGACAGAGAGCCCAAAAATATAAAGTTTAGCATATTAAAACAAACGACAGCTTAACGCCATCCCTTGCTTCACTTTTGTTTTATTTGGGTCACCCCAACTATTGACATAGAGCCAAAAAAGGGAGGCGGAAAAATCCGCCTCCCAAAAGGTTTTAACTTAATAAGCTGTAACAGTAATGTATTTACCTGAACCACCGCTTGGATAATATCCTGTTTTAGTAGTATCAATGGTAATATCCACTGTCTGCTGACCACCGTTATTGTTATTGAAGATTATCATTGTAGCATCGTTTGGAATAGTGATAGAATACTTATCAAATCCACCCTCTGTACCAATCTTAGTCATAGCAGTTCCTGGCCATGTTAGCATTGTTTTGTTAGAAGCTGACCAATAATATGCTGAAGCTACGCCCCATTTGTATTTGTCGATAAACTCTATTGTTCTTTTATCTGACTGTGTAGGAGCCTGTGTAGGAGCCTCAGTAGGCTTCACTGTAGGAGCTTGAGTTGGTGATGTTGGTCCAGCTGTTGGAGAAATTTTTGAAATGAATTTCTCTCCAATACCATATGGGTCATCAAACAAAGCCTTGTATCTTTGAATGAAAACAACGTCACGAGTATTAGTGTCGCCATCAATGTTTACATCAGAAGCCTCTAGTCCTGTTTCAGTCAGTGTTTCTGCACTTGCTAAGTATCTTTGGATAAGAACTATATCAGCTATTGTTACCTTGTTATCACCGTTAGCATCACCACGTACTAATGTAATGCTTGGCTGTGTTGGAGGTACTGTTACAGGCTCAGTTGGTGGATCAGTTGGTTTAATTGGACCTGTGTAATCTTCCCAAGTGTTGTTAGCTGAAAATAGCTTTGATGAGCCATTAATTGCTAGTCCTGGTTGCTTATCTGCTGGATATCTGTTAGGCGATGTTGCTGACTCTGCAAAAACCACCTGACCGTTTGTTAACTCATCAGGAACATCGATTTTGTAGTAACCTGTTTTAGAATCAAGTGTCATTTCTACACCAGGCCATTTTGCGTTTTCAACAACAGTAGAACCGCTTTCATCGTAAATATAAGCATTTATAGTTTTCCAATTATAAGAGCTGTTATCAAAGTAAACTGAAATAACTGCATCTGGGTCTTTCTTAGTAAATGTGAAGGTTTTGTCGATTTTCTCATCTCCGCTGCTTGCTTGTAATCTGATAGTGATTTTTGTAGCAACAGGAGATTTTGTACCGATTGTCAAGGTTTGACCATCAACAACTGTTTTTGTTTCTACGGAACCGTCACCCTCTGTAATTGTAGCTGTAGCAGAATCAACACCCTTTAGTGAAACTGTTACATCTTCTTTATCATAGAAGGATGAAGCACCCTTAACGCTACCGTTGATTGTGCTGGTTGGTCCTTCAATAAGGATAGTACCGTTAGCACCGCTGTTAAATGTTGCTTTACCGCCTGTTACAACAGCTGATGTACCGTCATAAGCATTTACAACTGTTGTGCCATCGCTATATAAGCTGCCAACCTCGATTGAAACATTTGTATTAGCACTAGCACCTATACAAGCTGCTACTGCATCTGAAATCTCACCCTTGTCATAGGTTCTGGTAAAGGCTGTGCCTGAGGTAGCTGATACGGCTGTGTTTACGCCAGCACCAACTGCGATATGGTTGTTTCTAAATTGACCAACCTTCTGCCAATGTGCTAGTGTAGCAGAGCTTGACACCGCACTCCAGTTCATATCACTTCTTAGTGAATGTCCGCTACCGCCATTACCATCAAATGGCATACCACTAACAAGAGGACGATTAGTTTCATCGCCATAGAAAATTTGTACTGCACCCGGCAATAGCAGGAATGCAGAGCCTTGATAATTCATATCACCTGATCTGCAAAGGTTTGAGTCATGTGACGAAATATAAGTAAGCTGATTAAATTTGTCGTTGTTGTTAATGCTGTTAGCATAGCTTGTATATATGCCACCTATAGAGCTAGAGCCTGGTACACCACTACCAGAGAACTGGAAGTTAATCATTGAATCGAAGCCACCCACTGTGTAGTAACTGTCATAGCCCCATCCAATTGAATGATCCCAGCATTCACCGGTCATCCAGAAATCTAGATCATCTACTTTTTTGCTTGGGTTTTCAGATTTCCATTCTTTTAAAGCAGTTGTACAGGCAGCCTTTAACTTTGCCCATGAGCCCATCTCAACGTGCTTTGCTGTATCACAACGGAAGCCATCGATACCATATGTTCTTACCCATTCAGCCAACCATTTTGTTAGGTAACCATTAACAGTATCAGAGCTGCCATATTTAGCAGCCTTATCGTTATAGGTGCCTTCCTTGGTCCATTTGGTTTTCAAGAACTCTGGAATACCAACCTGCTCCGAGGATTCTGTTTTAAAGTCAGGCAAGCCAGCAAGTGACATTGTAGTGTCGCTTCCGCCTGGTGCTGTGTAGCCAGGAAGACCAGATCTTACCCAGCCTGCACCCCACCATTTGCTCCAGCTGCTGCTGGTGTAATCAATGAATTCGTGCATACCGCCTACATTAGTAAGCTGGTATTTATAGTTTTCATATCCACTTTTTAATGTACCGTAGCCATACTGCTCCATGTCCAAAAGGTTGTTATAGCCTGCGTGGTTAATAACAATATCCATTACTACACGGATACCCTTTGCGTGAGCTGTGTCTACCATTGTCTTAAATTCTTCTTTTGTACCAAAGTTAGCGTCTGTATTAGTGTAATCTAAAACATAATAACCATGATATGAGTAATGTGCAAAGTTACCTGATGCATCACCAGAACCACAGAAACCATGAATCTGCTCATATGGTGCTGAAATCCACAATGCGTTAACGCCAAGGTTTGTAAAGTAGCCATCGTTAATTGCCTGTGTAATACCTGCAAAGTCACCGCCATGGAAGGTACCAGGTGCAGTTGACCAGCCACTTACAGGGCTGCCGTTAGCATCCAGTGTTCTGCCATATGAATGGTCGTTTGAAGTGTTTCCGTTTTTAAAACGGTCTGTCAGCAAAAAGTACACCGATGCGTTGTCCCACGAGAATGTGGAGGCATCACCAGTTGTAGGTTGTACAGATGTTGTAGCTGTGTCTGTTGTTGTGACAGCAGACGCTGTTGACGCTGCCCCAAAAGCAAAAGAACTCAGCACACAAGCACATGACAAAACAACTGATAACAGTTTTTTGCTAAATCTTGTCTTGTTCATTGGAAATCCTCTCTTTCTTTTTTACCATTATTTTCTATATGTTGTGTATTAATTAAAGCTACACACCATAAGTTACAAGCTAATTATATCAATAATGTAAAAATTTGTATAGGCATATTGTTAACAAAGTTTTAACAAAAAAAATGTACAATAGTAATATCAAAGTGACAAAATAGCAAATAAATGACACTATTGTTAATGAGATTTATGTAGAAAATCAACATACAAACATATAAACACATAAATTTATAAATGCATATTTATATTTTGTTTATTTTTATTGTGTGTCTAGCTAACAGTTTCTGCTACCAAGCCTGCAGCAGACCTTAACTTCCAAGTTATCGCCAATTTAGGGCAAAAAAACAGCCATGACGCTAAAAAGCATCACGGCTACCTGTATTATTATTTCTTTTAATTATATTTTGTTGTCCTTAAAGGCACCTATCAACGCCTTAGTTAAGCTAACACCATCATCAGATATTGGTATATCCTCCCTATTAAACCACTGTGCAAGGGACAGCTCTTCTGTATCCAAATTTATCATATCATCGCCATCTAAATCTGCGACAAACCCCAATAACAAATTGCTGTCAAATCCCCATGGCTGACTTTTATAGTATCTAATATTTTTAACCTTTAGCCCCACCTCCTCCATAACCTCACGAGCAACGGTTTCCTCTACCGTTTCCCCTATCTCGGTAAAGCCAGCAACTAAAGCATAATTTGTATATTCCCTGCCAGCATATTTTGTCATTAACAGCTTATCTTTATTTTTTATTGCTACAATAACAGCAGGTGAAATTTTTGGAAAAACTAAGTTATTGCAATTTCTGCAACGCAATATTCTTTCTTTTGTGTCAGGTGTTAAGGGCTTACCACAGCTGCCACAAAAGCGGTTGCTCCTGTACCAGTTAAATAAATGAAACGCAGTAGCACCTGCAAAGCAAATCTCCTGTGATATTATGCTTCGCAATATAGTAACATTTTTGTACTCATAGCCACTCATTGATAGCCGGCAATGAGTCATAGCTAAAAAATAGTTAGTTTTGTCCACCCTAAATAAATATATATACTCTATTTTCAGGCTTTCTGCACCTTGACTAATCTCATCATAGGTTGGTACTGAAATTACGCCATCGTCCTTAAAAGAAAGCAGCACTGTTCTATCCTTAAAAAAGAAAACTCTGCTGTCTGCTGTTGGCTTTACACAATCATACTGATTATTTAACCTTTGTGGATATATATCCTGTAACACTTAATCACCTGTCTGCCTCTATATTTTAAAGTTCTACAATTGAAAAGCCACATTGACGTATATGCTGTTTAAGATGAACAATGTAGCCTTGTGCAGCACCGCTTAGCACCGCCTTTGAATTAACTATCCATCCAACTGTCATATTTTCATCTGTTTCCAATGGCACTGGAACTATATTGCTGCCATTAAGGTCGGTGCTGAGTACACCTGTACATATTGTATAACCGTTTAAGCCAATAAGCAAGTTAAAAAGAGTGGCTCTGTCACTGACATGAATACTTTTTTTATGAAAAACGGTGCTTAAAATTTCCTCTGAAAAATAGAACGAATTATACTCGCCCTGTTCAAAGGATAAGCAAGGGTACTCCTCTAAATCTGTCAAGGTAACACTGCTTTTCTGTGCCAAAGGGTTTGTTGCACTTACAAAAACATAAGGCGTGGTTTCAAAAAGCGGACGAAACTCCAGCTTATTTTCTCTTAACAGCTTAGTTATTACCTTTTTGTTAAAATCATTTAAGTATAATACTCCTATTTCGCTGCGAAAATTTTTAACATCCTCTATTATATCGTAGGTCTTTGTTTCACGCAGTGTAAACTCGTACTCATCAGAGTGGCTTTCCTTAACCAACTCAACAAAAGCATTTACAGAAAACGCATAATGCTGTGTGGAAACAGCGAACAGCTGACGTGATGGCGCTTTATTTTTATACCGCTGTTCCAACAGCTCGGCTTGTTCTACCACCTGCCTAGCATAGGATAAAAATTGTCCGCCGTCAGAGGTTAGCGTAATCCCTTTTGCAGACCTGTTGAATATTTCAATAGAAAGCTCACTTTCCAATTCCTTTATTGAACTGGATAAGCTGGGCTGTGTAATATACAGCTGTTTAGCAGCCTCTGTTATAGAGCCACATTCCACTGTTTTTATGATATATTTTAGCTGTTGTAATGTCATACCATACTCCTAAATAAGTAAAAATTACTTGTTATATACAAAACCTAATTAATATTAGTTCCTTGCTCATGCTATATTCATTTTTAAAACGTAGTGCCATTATGCCCATCAAACGAAAAGTAGATTGAACCCTTATTCCTATCAAGCTTCACTAATTTTACCTCTGTTATTTTACTTTTGCAAGTGAAATATATGTAAAGATACACAAATTATCATATTGCTTTTTATGATAAAACACTAACTAGATTAATAATTATTTACATAAAAAATAAATAACCTTTGAAAAAAACAGGTAAAAAACCACAGTGGTTTTCTACCTGTCCTTATGTAAGAAAAATCAATCAATTATTTTTCCAACGCATTACCCTGTTTATCTGGTAATTTGTCCATAGCAATCCTTATAACATCAATAATGTAGATGATTCCGCAACCACCCATTGTTAATAGCTTAATAACACCCATACCATAATAACCTAAATAAAATCTGTCCACTCCTATTGTTCCTAATAAAATTGATAAAATTAATGCTACTGTTTTGTTTTTCATTATTGAATACCCCTCTTCTAAATATTGCATTTATGATTAATTAACTATATATATATATTATCAAAACATAAACAACATTCCAATACCCTATTGGGTAGTATTTGTGTATTTATTCTAATCAACGGTCAGTAAAATCTAAAACATCTAATCCATTATTCAAAATCTTTGCATAAATCATATTAACAAAAACCAATTTTAACCGGCTCTAAATAAATGTTGAGGTAAGAAAAAATAGAGCCTACTAAAAAATTAAAAAAATTTAAAAAAGTAGAGCATATTTGAAAAAAATCCATTTCTGCTCCTGTTACCAACGGCTTTACAGAAGGCTGTAACAATAAAATCAAAGTTCTTAAAAGAAACGCATACGGTTATCATAATTTTAACCGTTTTCGTAATCGTATCTTACATATGTTTTCTTATCAAAAGACCAATATACTTAAACAAGCGACAGCTTAACGCCATCGCTTGTTTTACTTCCTATTTTATTGGGTTACCCCAACTATTGACAGAGAGCCAAAATAAAAAAGATTGCCGACATTAATCGACAATCTTTTTGGAAAGGTCAGATGATTTAGATCCATACGACTTTTTGATGGATGGATTCGAACCTCTGTGGGGAGGGTTAGGCTAATAATCTGTGGTCTATTTTATTTCATTGTCTAAATATACTCTTGAACCAGTTGCTCCTTTTTGTCCTTGATACTTTCCGTTATATGGATTTAAGGCAAAATTATCCATTTTAGAAAAAACCAGTTGTCCGACTCTTCTACTCGCCTTTAATTCAATAGCACAACGATTTGCATTATAAAGTTCGAGTGTGATTTCACCTTTAAAACCAGGGTCAACCCACCCAGCATTTTGTATAAACAATCCCATTCTTCCAAGAGAACTTCTTCCCTCGACAAAAGCCGTTAAATCATTTGGCAAAGCAAAGTATTCCATAGTCGTTGCAAGTACAAATTGATTAGGCAAAAGAATATAGGTATCACTTATGATTGTTTTATACTTTATTTCATCTTCTAAATTAATAATTCCAGTAGACGAATCTTCAACAATGCTAAATGTATTACCTAACCGAATATCTACACTTGCAGGTTGAACTTGTTCTATTTCTAACGGTTCAATAATGAGTGATTTCTCCTCTAACATTTTGAGCAGTGTTTTGTCCGACAATATCATTACAAAATTTCCCTTCTTACTTATATAAACAACCTTGTCTGCATTATATCATTAATCACTATCAACATTAATAAAAATAAAAAAGATTGTCGACATTAATCGACAATCTTTTTGGCGGAGAAGAAGGGATTTGAACCCTTGCGCCAGTCACCCAACCTACTCCCTTAGCAGGGGAGCCTCTTCACCACTTGAGTACTTCTCCACGTAGTGAATAACTTTAAAAATATAATGGCGGAGGGGAAGGGATTCGAACCCTTGGTCCCTTTCGGGATCACTAGTTTTCAAGACTAGCTCCTTAAACCGCTCGGACACCCCTCCGTACAGTCAGCTTGATTATAATAACACAGGGCATATTATTTGTCAAGGATTTTCTTAAAAAATTTGACATTTTTTTATTTGTGGCACAGCACAATTGCCTGCCCTGTGCCACCATATCAGTTTAAAAAATTATAATACTTCCATATCCAGCTTATCATCCTTAGCTGAAAGCTTTATAGCTGTTATTACGCCCTCGCCACGTTCAATAATGGCACCTGTAATCTTATCCTCTACATCACGTCTTATTAGGTTTCGTAAATCTCTGGCACCGCTTTTACCGCCCTTGACCTTATCTGCCAGGTACATAGCAGCCTTATCATCAAAGGAGAAGCCTATTCCCTTTTCGTGCAATGAATCTACATACTCGTTTAGCATAAGTCTGGCTATTGAAACAAGGTCCTGCTGTTCTAGGTTTCTGAACACAATAATATCGTCAACTCTAGCAATAAATTCTGGTCTTAGGAAGTCCTCCAGTGCCTTTAGCACCTTTTCCTTTGTTGCATCAGCCTCAGTTTTGCCAAAGCCTAAAGCAGATTCTTTTTTGTTGCTGCCAGCATTAGATGTCATAATAATAACAGTATTTTCAAAGTTCACTAATCTGCCGTGAGCATCTGTAACCTTGCCCTCGTCTAATATTTGCAATAAAATATTAAGAACATCTGGATGTGCCTTTTCGATCTCATCAAACAGCAGTACAGAATAAGGCTTCCTGCGTACTTTTTCTGTTACCTGACCTGCCTCATCATAACCAACATAGCCGGGAGGTGAACCGATAATCTTTGACACAGAGTGTTTCTCCATAAATTCAGACATATCTAGTCTGATTAGCGTTTCCGGTGTGTCAAAAAGCTCCGTAGACAGCACCTTTACAAGCTCGGTTTTACCAACGCCAGTAGGTCCTACAAAAATAAACGACGCTGGACGTCTGCGTGGGCTTATTTGTACTCTGCTGCGTCTGATAGCGGCAGCTACAGCCTCTACAGCCTCATCCTGACCAATAATTTTTTCCTTTAGCTTGCTATCTAAATCAGCCAGCTTTCTTAACTCGTTTTCTTGTACTCTGTCAGCCGGAATACCTGTCCACAGCTCTATAACCTTTGCTAAGTCCTCTTCCTCTACCTTCGCACCTAGCGCCGCATCCCGTACCTGTGCAACATCTGTTGCAATCTTTGCCAGCTCCTCACGAATTTTAGCTATTTCCTCGTAGTCAGGGGGTGTTTCCGTATCCTCTGCCATTTCTTCCTCTCGAAGATGAAGCTTTTTTTCTTTGTCCTTTAGGTTATCATACTTTTCCATACTTTTGTTACGCAGGGCAGCACAAGCACAGGATTCGTCCAGTAGGTCGATAGCCTTATCAGGCAAAAATCTGTCAGTTATATAACGTTCTGACAACACAACAGCACGACGGATAATTTCCTCTGGTACGGCTACTCTATGATGCTTTTCATAGTAGTCCTTAACGCCCATTAAAACATCTATGGTATCCTTTACAGACGGTTCGTTAATGGTAACAGGCTGAAAACGTCGTTCCAATGCTGAATCTTTTTCAATGTACTTGCGATACTCGTTGAAAGTGGTAGCACCTATAACCTGTATTTCACCACGGGATAAAGCTGGTTTTAAAATATTGGCAGCATTCATTGTGCCTTCAGAGTCACCAGTTCCAACAAGGTTATGAACCTCATCAATAAACAATATAATATTGCCAGCTGCCTTTACCTCATCTGTCAATCCCTTTATACGGCTTTCAAACTGACCACGAAACTGTGTACCTGCAATAAGTGATGTAAGGTCCAACAGGTGAATTTCTTTATCCTTTAATCGTTGTGGCACGTCGCCCTGTGCTATACGCAGCGCTAAGCCCTCTGCTATAGCGGTTTTACCTACGCCTGGCTCTCCGATTAGGCATGGGTTATTTTTGCTGCGGCGGCTCAAAATCTGAATAATACGGGCTATTTCTTTATCTCTGCCTATAACCCTATCCATTTTGCCGCTGCGCGCCTTTGCTGTTAGGTCAAAGCAATATGTGTCCAAGTGCTTTCTTTTCTTCTTTTCCTTTTGCTTTTTCTTGTTGGTGGTCTGTGTTTTTTCTGTATTTTCCTTGTTACCTCCGAACATATTTTGAAACAATGGAAATGTAGGTGCTCCACCAGTTGAAAAGCCATCCTCATCATTTTCATCATCTGTTGGCATTTCCAGTCCGCTCTCACCAAGCAGCTGGTTCAAATCTGGCATTTCACCATTCTCCCCCATTGTCATTAGGCTGTCCATCTGCTCCTGTACAACATCTAATTGGTCATCAGAAATGCCCATTTTTTCCATCATATCTGTTACAGGCTTTATGCCCAATTCCTTGGCACAGGACAAGCAATAGCCCTGTGGAGTGCTGTCAGCAGCATTAGTAGAAACAAATACTACAGCAGGCCGTTTATTACATCTACAACATAGCATATATTTATCTCCTTCAATATGACTTCACCAGCCGTTAGCTATTTTGTGAGGTCGTATTTTCAATATTATTTGGTTGAACCTTATGGCTTTTTCCTTTTATTAAGTTCATAAACATTACAAAGTAATTGCCAAGTGCAAATAACATTGCTATGGCGGTTATTATCAGTAATGTAATTGTCAAAATCGGGTTGTCATAATCAAAGAACGCTTTGCCAAATACAATTATAACAACTGAAAAATAGAAAATAATTGTCGCAAGCTTTCCAAACCATTTGGCAGCTGGTGGTGCTATCCTCTGCTTTAACAGTACAAAACCCCCACAAAGCATTAATAAATCCTTAACCACCAAAATAACCACCAATGGGATAATGCCTGGAATTAAGATACCCACGCATACAATAACCGCTACCAATGTCAGCTTATCAGCTATTGGATCCAAAACCTTACCCAGCTCTGTTACCTGATTAAATCGACGGGCTATCCAACCGTCCATCATATCGCTGACCCCTGAAATAACTATTAATGCAAACGCTACAAAGTATTCTTCCCTTAGGAAAAATACAACAAATGGTGCTATAACAAGTATTCTTAATATTGATATTAAGTTTGGTATAGTACAATTACTCTTAAACCCCTTCTCAAACCCTAACATTTATTATTCCTTTCCTCAATATTCCTCAAGACCTTACATTTAATTTGCCAGCTTTAGCGAAGGAATATTGAACACATTAAGATTATATATCCAGTTAAATAAAATTGTTTTATCTATAACCTCTGTTTTGAATGTCTGATAATCACTTATTATCATAGGCAACAGAATAGAGGACACAATAATCAACAATATTATTATTAATGTACCTTGTAAAAAGCCTATTAGTCCGCCACCCATGTGGTTAGCCTGTTTAAGCACCGGCACGTTGCAGCAGCTATTTATAAAACCAGCCAACATTCGTACAAATATCATTAATACTATAAAAATTAATCCTGACAGTATTAAACCAATCAGCGAAATTATAATAGGAGATATAAAGCTTTCTACCGTTGCAGACGCTGTATCCGCAACTATTGTGCCTGTGCTTGTAGCCCCGCTGTCCACAGCTAAACCAATTTGGTTAGTGGAGATGCCAAAGGCGTTTAGTGCCGTTGTAACATAGTCCGGTAAATCATCAAGCACCGCATTTACCGTTTGCGTTGTACCCTGACTGATGTTTTGTGCAACGGAGTCGTTAATGTTTTTTGTTATAGATTCCTTAAAGCAATTTTCATATACCATGGGTGCAAGCCCTCTGCCAGCCCATATGGATAAAATTGATACACCTAAGGAGCCTAGGAAAACAACCAGCGTCCTAACCGCACCACGCCTAGCACCAGAAACAATAAATATAGTAATGATTGCCACTATACTCAAGTCAATCATTAATGCCAAAATATCACCTCTCAATAATATTTATGTTCATATTCAAAAGTGTATTTAGGCACAATATAACATATTTTAGTAAAAAAAACAATCACAAAATTGTTATATACACTTCACACTTTATTAACAACTAATAAGGCTGCCCAATTTTTGGGATTAATTTATCTGAACTGCACGTATTTGTGAGATTCCTAGTACATACGCATATTTCTCGGAGGTTAGTTCTATTGATTTGGCATCTACACCTGCATTATATTCACCCATCTTTTCTCCATTACGATTATACACTGTTATGGTCTCCTTGCTAAGCACTGCAATGGCTTGACCGTATAAACCAATAGACGTTATCTGTAGGTCAGAATCTATTGTGGTGTCATATCCATCCTGTGATATATACTGTATGCTACAGGTTCTGCCGTCGCCTGAACGTGACAGGGACAATGCAAATCCGTTATCCGAATCTATCTCCATAGCTGTCAGCATATCACCATCATAGGTAAAATCTGTTTTTGACTGATAGTCTGAGGATATTAATGAGGCTGAGCTGTCACCGATAGCAGCAATATTCCCATTTTTCATAAAGGCTACCTTGTATATCATATTATCTTGAAAATCCAGCTTTGCCAATGGCTCCTCATTTTTAAAATCCAGCACATAAACAGCAGATGTCAGCACCCCGTACTGTGATGAAACACCGGACACTACACCACGGGTACCAGATTCATTAATAGACACGCTGTCAACATAGTAATCAGCAAAATAATAAGCATAGCGTTGGGTATTATCCTTATTATACACTGTTAGCTTTGATGCGTAGCCCTCCTTAGCAGTAACCAACGCATATACACCGCCTGAGGTAATGTCGCCTGTTAATATTTTATCATCACTATCACCTTGATACACAAGCTCTGACGCTGTATCTATTTCAAAGCCTATTTCATCTTGATTATAAATCAGAGCATAGCCACCGCTGCTCACCATAATTGGTGATGAATATTTAATCTTCCTGTTAGCTACAGTAGCAGCATAATTATTTAATGCCACAAAGGAGGTGTCGCTAACATATGCCAAATTGCTATTTAGCACTGCTATATTACCCGTTTGTACCTTTGTACCTATTATATCGGTAGGATAACCATTGCCAGTGCCGCCGCTGCCACTGATAGTGCTGCCTATTTTATCAGGTGCAATAAAACGCCATGTGGCTGCTATACCAACCAACACTACACAAACCGCCAAAATTATAATAACTATTTTACCCTTTTGGGAGAACACGGCATTTATCCTTTCGCCCTTAGAGTAATCCTCTAAAGCCTCGTCCTCGTAGCTTAAAACTTCTCTTTGTTTTTTCTCTCTTTTCAAGCCATACACCTCTTAATAATTCACCTTATTTAAGTAAAGACCACAGGCAGGTGCCGTAGGCCCTGCATACGCCCTGTTTTTTGCGTTAATTATATCTAAAATTCCATCTGGGGGGATTTTTCCCTGTGCTACTCTAAGCAGCGTTCCAACCATTATGCGTACCATATTATACAGAAAGCCATCTGCCTCTACCCTCATAATAACCATATCCCCATCACGGATAACGGAGAAATTCATAACATTTCGTGTTAAATCCCCTGCTCTACGGTTGTCTAAGGTGCAAAATGAGGTATAGTCATGCCTACCAATATATGCTTGTGCAGCTGTGTTTAGCATATCCACATCCAGGTCATATCTATAATGATAGGCATAACCATCTAAAAAAGGATTTCTCACCTGCTTGTTCCATATTTTATATATATATTCCTTACTTTTACATGAGTATCTAGCATGAAAGTCCAGTGGCATTTCTGTGCAGTCCAGCACTGCAATATTCATAGGTAAAAAGCGGTTTAATGCACACATTAAACGCTGTTCTGTTATGGTATGATCAGTTTGCAGGCTAATACAATACATATTTGCATGAACGCCAGAGTCTGTTCGGCTGCAGCCCTTTAGCTCATATGGTGTTTTTATAATATTTTCCAACGCCTTTTGAAATACCTCTTGTACAGCTAAAGCATTCTGTTGAATTTGCCAGCCGTGATATGTGCTACCATCATAAGAAATTGTCAGCAACAAATTTCTTATCTGATTGTTGCCGGCAGTAATGTGTTGCATAAAATCACCCCTGTTAGTAACAGCAGAGTAAACACAACCGCCATTACATCTGTTTTACCCATATGAAGGGTTTTCATTCTGGTTCTGCCACCTCCACCCTGATAGCAACGGCACTCCATAGCCACCGCTAAATCATAGGCACGTCTAAAGGCAGATACAAACAACGGTATCAAAACTGGAATCAATGCTTTTACTCTGGTTAATAAATTACCTGTTTCCATATCTGCACCCCTAGCCTTTTGTGCATTCATTATCTTGTCGGTTTCCTCTAACAGGGTAGGGACAAAACGCAGTGCAATAGTCATCATCATTGCAATTTCATGTACCTTTATGTGAAAAAAATTTAGCGGCTTCATAAGTCTTTCCAACGCATCTGTTAAATCAGTAGGTGATGTAGTAAATGTAAGCACACAGCTTATAAGTATAAGCGATACTATGCGTATAGAAATAAAAATAGCATTATTAATGCCTGCTAACGTTATCTTTAAAAAGCCCCACTGCCACAACGGAGTCCCAGTACCATAAAACAGGTTTAAGACCGACGTAAACAGCACAATAAATATAATAGCCTTCAAGCCCTTTACATACATTTTAACTGGAATTTTTGTCATTAAAACTATTGCCAGAACGGACAATGCCATTAGGCCTAACGCAAAGTAGTTGAAGGTTATAAAAATAAAAACTATATAACCAATAAGCAACAAAACCTTCATACGAGGGTCAAGCCTATGCACAGGTGATTTGCCTGGAAAAAATTGACCAATAGCTATATCACTAATCATTTGCTCCCCCTCTTTTGCTTTATATTCTTTTCATTTGTTAATAAGGGCAGCAGCTGTTTTAATGCCTGTTCAACTGTTAACACACCTGAAGAAACAGGATAACCAGTGTTTTTTATATTCATCATAATTTGTGTTATTTGTGGTATTTTCAGCCCCATTTTTGTAAGCTGTTCACCCTTAGAAAACACGTTTTGTGTGGTGTCCAGCATTACCATATGACTTTTGTTCATAACCAGTATTTTGTCCGCTGTTTTTGCTATATCCTCCATACTATGAGAAACAAGCAACACTGTATTTTTTCGTGTTTTATGGTATTGTGCAATCTCTGCCAGTAAAACATCACGGCCATTAGGGTCTAACCCTGCTGTCGGCTCATCTAAAATAAGTACATCTGGATCCATTGCAATGACCCCAGCAATAGCCGCCCGTCTTTTTTCACCACCTGACAAATCAAATGGCGATTTTAGCAGCAGTTCATTGTTAAGCCCTACAAATCTAGCGGCACCAGTTACACGTTGCTTTATTTCTTCGTCGTTAAGACCCATATTTTTCGGTCCAAAGGCAATATCCTTTGCTACCGTTTCTTCAAACAGCTGATATTCTGGATACTGAAAAACCATACCAACCTTAAAGCGAATTTTCCTTATCTTTTTAGGCTCCTTCCAAATGTCTATACCGTTTAGCAGAACCTTACCCTGTGTAGGCTTAATAAGTCCGTTTAACATTTGTACTAATGTAGATTTACCTGATCCAGTATGACCGATAACACCTACAAAGTCGCCTTCTTCTATTTTAAATGAAACATCATCTACGGCTGTTTTTTCAAAGGGTGTGTCAGCACCGTAGACCAGTTTTAGATTTTGTGTTTCAATAATACTCAAATTTAATCATTCCTTATATAGGAAATTTTCTAGCTGTATTTCTTTAAAAGCTGTAATAAATACTGTGTACACTCCTGAGGGTTTAAGGGCATATTGTCCACCTTAAAGCCACAGGACATTAGGTCATAAGCAAGCTGTGTGCTTTGTGGAACGTCCAGCTTATGACGTTTTAACAGCTCCACCTGACTAAACACCTCTTTAGGTGTACCCTGTGTCAGCACCCTGCCATCGTCCATTACTATTATCCTGTCCGCTAACACCGCCTCATCCATATAATGAGTGATAAGTATTATGGTAATACCTTTTTCTCTGTTCAGCTTAATAATAGTGTTCATTACCTCATCTCTGCCACGAGGGTCTAGCATTGCAGTAGGCTCGTCCAATACTATACATTTTGGTTCCATTGCTATGATTCCAGCTATGGCAACCCTTTGCTTTTGTCCGCCAGACAGCTTATGTGGCGCGTGTGTTCGGTATTCATACATATCCACAGCCCTTAGGGCATCATCAACACGCTGTCGTATCTCCTTAGGTGGTACTCCTAAATTTTCAGGGCCAAAGGCTACGTCCTCCTCCACTATGCTGGCAACCAGCTGATTATCTGGGTTTTGCAAAACTAAACCCACACGTCTGCGAACGTCATAAACCCGCTGATCATCTGCTGTATCTATGCCATCTACTGTCACTGTACCGCTTTCTGGAACCTGCAGGGCATTAAAAAGCTTTGCCATTGTAGATTTTCCACAGCCATTGTGACCAAGCAAAGCTACAAATTCACCCTTATTAACCTGCATGGACACGCCCTTTAAAACTGTATTATAGGTGGTTGTACCGTCGTCCTCTTGGTTCTCATATTTAAATGTAACATTTGAAGCGTTAATAAATTCTGCCATGTTGTTTTCCTTTATATTAGACTAATTATGACTGCCATATAGCAGTTGAGCCACATGGCAGGACCATGCCCGTATCTGTTGCACGCAGCCCTATTTCGTCGCTGCTTACAGCTCCGCCAAATTGTGATTTTAATGTTACGCCCAACAAATATTCCATAACTGCCGGAGATAACCCCGTTGTATAAGAATTTAAAATAAAGAACTGTGGGTTGTCTGACAACACTGTTGTACACAGCTTAACCAGGGAAAATAGCTGTTCCTCCAGCTTCCACACCTCGCCGCCTGGTCCTCTGCCATATGACGGCGGGTCCATAATAATACCATCATACTTATTTCCACGTCTAGCCTCACGCTGAACAAACTTTATGCAATCATCTACAAGCCAACGAACAGGCTTGTCACCTAAATGTGATACCATGGCATTTTCCTTTGCCCATTGTACCATGCCCTTAGACGCATCTACATGACACACCTTAGCACCTGCATTAGCACACGCCAGCGTAGCACCGCCTGTATAAGCGAACAGGTTAAGCACATTTAGCTGTTTGTCAGAGCCTTTAATTTTTTCTGACACAAAGTCCCAGTTAATAGCTTGTTCAGGGAACACCCCTGTATGCTTAAAGCCCATAGGCTTTATTTGGAAAACAATGTTATTGTAATTTATCTTCCATACATCTGGTATTTTTTTATAGGCTTCCCACTGTCCCCCACCGGAGGTAGAACGGTGGTACCTAGCGTGAGCGTTTTTCCACAATGGGTTTGTGCGTGGTGTGTCCCATATTATTTGCGGGTCAGGACGAATAAGTATAATGTCACCCCAACGCTCTAGTCGCTCTCCCTTTGAGGCGTCTATTAATTCATAATCTTTCCATTTTGCTTCACGCATAGGTACCTCCATATAGCTTTAAATTAATAATTATTTGTTAGCAAATTAACCTAGCTTAGACTGCACTACTGCTACTGTTTCATGACACAAGGTAGTAATTTCATCAAGACATTCGCCCTCCAGCATAACCCTTACCAGTGGTTCTGTACCTGATTCACGAACTAAAATTCTGCCTCTGTCACCTAGCACCGCTCTAACTCTTGCAAGCTCTGCCTGTACCTGTTCATCCTTGTCAACCTTACCCTTTGTAGCAGGTGTAATTTTGACATTTTCCATAACCTGTGGATAGCGCTTCATAATTTTGGCTGCCTGTGACAGCGTAGTACCCTTACGATTTAGCAGACTTGCCAGCTGTGCACCTGTCATTTGACCGTCACCCGTTGTACAATACTCTAGGAAAATAACGTGACCAGACTGTTCACCGCCAATAACATAATCATTTTCTTTCATAGCCTCCAGCACATATCTGTCACCAACCTTTGTGGCAACAAAGGTTAAACCGTTTTCATCACAAAAATGGTTAAAGCCCATATTTGTCATAATTGTACCTACTGCTGCATTGTTTTTTAGCAAGCCTCGTTCCTTTAAATCCATTGCACAGATAGCTATTAAGAAATCACCGTCAACGACCTCGCCATTTTCATCTACTGCCAAGCATCTGTCTGCATCACCATCAAAGGCTAATCCTAAATCCACATTATTCTTCTTAACATAATCAATAAGATTTTCCAAATGGGTTGACCCACATTTATCGTTAATGTTTACACCGTTTGGTGTATCAGACATCATATGACATATAGCACCAAGGTCAGTAAAAAGCTTTTGTGCTGTACGAGATGATGAGCCGTTGGAGCAATCCAAGGCAATATTCATACCCTTTAATGAAGATGGTACACATCTTTTAACGTGTTCAATATAGTCGTTTAATGCGTTGTCTGCCGGCAGAACATGTCCAAGGTCACCCATCTCTACTAAGGCATATGGCTTAGCACCGTCTAGGATAATGGCTTCCATTTCTTGTTCCAATGTATCCGGTAGCTTGTAGCCGTCACCGCTGAAAATTTTAATGCCATTAAACTCAAATGGGTTATGTGATGCTGAGATCATAATACCTGCATCTGCATTGTACTTCTTAACCAAGTATGCAACAGCAGGTGTTGGCACAACGCCTAAGCTCATCACATTAGCACCTACTGAGCATAAACCAGCTATTAAAGCGCCCTCCAGCATATCACTGCTTAATCGTGTGTCCTTACCAATAATAACTGTTGGCTTTTCCTCCTTGCCCTCAATCAATACCATGGCTGCGGCTCTGCCAATGTTCATAGCTAATTCGCAGGTTAGCTCACTGTTCGCCACACCCCTTGCACCGTCTGTTCCAAACAATCTGCCCATAAATATATCCTCCAATTTTTTATTTTCCCCTTTTTGGGTTAATCGTTAAATAATGTTGCCTGTCCTTTTTCAGCATTGGGCAAATCGTAGCCCAAATGCTTGCATGCTGCCGCTGTAACACAACGACCTCGTGGTGTTCTATTTAAAAAGCCTATTTGCATTAGATAAGGCTCGTACACATCCTCTATAGTAACGGCCTCTTCACCAATAGCAGCCGCCAGCGTTTCTACACCTACTGGGCCACCACGGTAAAATTTTATCAAAGCCTCTATCATGCGTCTGTCATTGCTGTCTAAACCCAGCTCGTCTATTTCCATTCTGTCTAAAGCTATTTGTGCAGTTTCACAGGTTATTACACCGTTGCTCATTACCTGTGCAAAGTCACGCACACGCTTTAACAGCCTGTTGGCAATACGTGGTGTACCACGTGACCTAGAGGCTATTTCTAAGGCTCCGTCCTCATCAATAGGCATATTAAGTATTGTTGCACTTCTTTTAATTATTGATGACAGCTCCTGTGGCGTGTACATTTCTAATCTAAGCACCACACCAAACCTATCACGCAGTGGCGCAGTTAGTTGACCTGCTCTGGTTGTAGCACCTACCAAGGTAAATCTTGGCAGAGGCAAATGGTAGGATGCTGCCATCTGTCCCTTACCGGTGATAATATCTATGGCAAAGTCCTCCATAGATGGGTACAATATTTCCTCTACTGCCCGTGACAAGCGATGTATCTCATCTATAAACAGCACATCGCCCTCGTTCAGGTTTGTAAGCAATGCTGCCAAATCCCCTGGCTTTTCAATAGCAGGCCCAGAGGTAATACGCAAGCCCACGCCCATTTCATTGGCTATAATACCAGCTAAGGTAGTCTTACCTAAGCCTGGTGGGCCATACAGCAGAACATGATCCAGTGCTTCCTTACGCTGACGTGCGGCCTCCATATATATTGACAGATTTTCCTTTACCTTTTCTTGACCTATATAGTCCTGTAGAATTTTAGGTCTTAATGGGTTATCGCTGTCGCCAAGATCCTCTGGCAATTCTGCGGGGTCCATTATTCTATTTTCTAAATCCATATCAAAATTCAAGGTATTACCTCCCCTCTATGGGATTATCTTTTGCCCATTTCTTTAAGCGTGGCAGAAATAAGCTGCTCAACCGTCATATTTTTATCCATACGTGCCAACAAAGGCATAACATCAGCACTGCTGTACCCCAGCACAGTTAGTGCTGATACGGCTTTAGATACGTTGCCGTCATTATATATAGGTATATCTCCAGCCAAGACACCAACGTCCTCACTTGGCTGAAAGCCTTTCATCTTGTCCTTTAGCTCCAAAATAATACGCTGTGCCAGCTTTGGACCTACACCCTGTGCCTTTGTAATAGTTTTACTGTCCGAGGTGACCACCGCCATAGCCAGCTGTTCTGGTGTTAGCTCACTTAAAATTGCCAATCCTGCTTTTGGTCCAACACCGCTAACCGTAGTAACTGTTTTAAAACAGTTAAGCTCAGTCATTGTAGCAAAGCCAAACAGCTCCACTGCATCCTCTCTAACATTTAGGTGAGTATATAGAGTTGCCTGTTGATTTAATTTTGGCAGATTACGCTGTGTTTGCATTGTTGTTAGGCATTTGTAGCCTACACCACCACACTCAACAACAGCAAAGCCTGCCTCCATATGTACCAAGGTACCCTTTACGCTATATAGCATTATGGTTTTAATCTTCCTTTCAGCATTACTTTTCTAAGTGGTGTACCCACAGCCTGTGTATGGCAAATGGCTATTGCCAAAGCGTCAGCTGTGTCATCAGGCTTTGGCACCTTATCCAGCTTTAGCAACCGTCTTGTCATTTCCATAACCTGTGGTTTTTTTGCCTGCCCATAGCCTGTAACAGTAGTCTTTACCTGTAAGGGAGTGTACTCGAAAATTTCTACACCGCATTTTTGTGCCGCTAGCATAATAACACCCCTAGCCTGTGCTACATCAATAGCTGTTTTTTGATTGTTTTGAAAATAGAGTGTTTCTATCGCCATAGCATCTGGGTGACATTGGTTTAATATCTGTACCATATTGTCATAGATATATTCTAGCCTTTCATTAAATGGAGTGTGTGCAGTGGTGGTTATAGCACCAAAGCCAAGTGGGATATACTTATTTTTTGCAAAATGTATAGCACCATAACCGACTATAGCGTAACCAGGGTCTATACCTAGAACTATCACACATTTCACTCCTTAATTCTATAATATATCTTTTTATTTCTTTTAAAAAACACAATATATGTGTTATATGTGTTGTCATATAGGTGGTTTGTATCATATCCAAATTACAACTATACCTATTCTATCTTGACATTATAACACAGCCGTCCTTTTTCGGCAACACAATAGCTCATATTTTCCCATCCGCATTTGTGAATAAAAGCAATCAATATGACAACAATATTTTTATAAGGATAAGGAGTGAATATATATGGATAAAAACCACAAGCAATACCCTATCGTCAGTGATGAATATATAAATCAAGTGTTAAAAACAGGGCCACGGGATATAACTCTGGCTGGTGCTGAACAGTATATACAGGATATTAAGTCCCATGTTTCCTCTCCGTCTGAATATGGTGTGGAGGAGATGCGTAACTGGAGCATAGAAAACGAAAAGTAAGCATTTAACTTTATTTCATGTATAACCTAAAACTATATTTTATTGTGTGGTGCTGTCAGTGGGAACAACACTATTTTTAACCCTATCTAATGTTATAGTGCTGTTGTCATAGGTTATTTCTATTTTATCACCATACAGCACGTAGTTAAATGTAAATTCCTCTGCCAAGGCTTCATCTGTTATGGTTACAGCGGTATCATCTATCATAGCGTTGCCAATAATAGAAACCTTATCATCCCCATTTTTTAGCAGCAATGTGGCTGTGTCACCGTCAAAGGAAAGCACAGCACCTTTGTTAAAATCATCCTCACCCTTCCACACGCTGGCTTTCAGCTCCTGTGGGATTGTATTTATCTGTTCCTTCATGCAGCCACACATGAGCATGCACATTAAAGCACATAAAAGCACTATTATTTTCTTCATAGATGCACCACCAATATTACTAGCATTATTTGTTGATTAAGCTATATATTATATGACATTTTGTTGTAAGCTATACTACCATAACGTTTATATCTGACATAAACGGAGATTTTAGCAGCGTAGAAAACTAAATAAAAATAATAATTTTTATTGTTTTGGTTGTAAAAAAGAAAAACAAGGTATATAATAGCATCATAAAATGTACTGACTACAAGGGTTCGTCCCAAGTAAAAAGGCAAAATCAATTTTTTGATAAAGGATTAGTCATACCCTTTTGGAGTATGGTTTATATGTCCTGTGCCTTTTATTTAGGTACAGGACATATTTTTATTTATTTGAAAGGAAATGCCTATGGAGGATAAATCACGCATTGCGTTAATTGGAATAATAGTAGAAACACCGGAAAGCATTGATAAAATGAACACCCTACTGTCACAATTTGGTGAACACATAGTAGGCAGAATGGGAATACCCTACCGTCAAAAGGATATTTCAGTAATTAGCGTGGTAGTTGACGCACCACAAAACATAATATCCTCCCTATCGGGAAAGCTGGGAATGTTAAAGGGTATAACCACAAAAACAATGTATTCCACCAAATAGGAAAGGCTTTATATATGAAAAACCTTATTGACAAATTGGAAAAAGAACACATTTTAACAAAATCAGAGTTTGTTACATTGCTTAACAATATTACTCCACAGCTGTCACAGTACCTATTTAAAAAATCAACAGTGATTGCCAAAAAGCACTTTGGCAACAGGGTATATGTTCGTGGACTAATAGAATTTACCAATTATTGTAAAAACGATTGCTACTACTGCGGTATACGTTGCAGTAATAAAAACGCCGATCGTTATAGGCTAACAATGGAAGAAATACTAGGCTGTTGTGAGCAGGGTTACAGCTTGGGGTTTCGCACCTATGTTTTACAAGGTGGAGAGGATCCCTATTTTACAGATGACAAAATGGTGGATATTATCACCGCCATTAAGGAAAGGTATCCACGATGTGCCATTACACTTTCTATTGGTGAAAAAACAAAGGAAAGCTACCAAAAATTTTTCGACGCAGGTGCAGACAGATTTTTACTGCGACACGAAACAGCCGACTGTAACCATTACAGCAAGCTACACCCAAACAACCTATCAGCAAAAAACAGACAGCGCTGCCTATTTAATTTGAAGGAAATAGGCTATCAAACAGGTACGGGATTTATGGTAGGTTCACCATATCAAACTGTGGAAAATCTTGCTGATGACCTATTATTTATTAAACAGCTGTCGCCACAAATGGTTGGCATAGGTCCATTTATCCCACATTGTGATACCCCATTTAGGGACAAGCCAAAGGGGAACGTTGACCTATGCCTATTTCTGCTGGGGCTGCTAAGATTAATGATACCTAATGTCCTGCTGCCGGCTACCACAGCCTTAGGCACAGCCCATAACACAGGCAGAGAAAAAGGCATACTGGCAGGTGCTAACGTAGTTATGCCAAACCTATCCCCTGTTATGTACCGTAAAAAGTACAGCCTGTATGATAATAAAATTTGTACAGGTGAAGAAGCAGCTGAATGTAACAAATGCTTGGCAAGACGTATGAACTCCATAGGCTATGAAATAGTAACAGACCGAGGAGATTACAAGCCTATTAATATAATTGAAAATTGAAAGGAAATGAAAAATGTATAATCCAAAATCATTAGAAGCAGACGAATTTATAAACGACGAGGAAATATTAGACTCCTTAGCCTATGGTGAACAAAACAAAAATAACAAACAGGTTGTTGACCGTATCTTAGAAAAAGCAAAAAATTACAAGGGCATTACCCATCGTGAGGCTATGGTATTGCTGGACTGTGAGCTGGAGGAAGAAAACAAAGAGATTTTTAAGCTGGCTAAGGAAATTAAAAGGAATTTTTACGGCAACCGAATAGTTATGTTTGCACCGTTGTATCTATCCAACTACTGTGTAAACTCCTGCGTTTACTGTCCATATCATCATCAAAACAAACACATATGCAGAAAAAAGCTTACCCAAGAGGAAATAAAAAACGAGGTTACTGCTTTGCAGGATATGGGACACAAGCGTTTGGCTATTGAGGCTGGCGAAGACCCTATAAACAACCCAATAGAATACATTATAGAATGCATTAAAACTATATATTCTATTAAGCATATTAACGGTGCTATACGCCGAGTTAACGTAAACATAGCAGCAACAACCGTTGAAAATTACACAAGACTAAAGGACGCAGGTATTGGAACATACATCCTGTTCCAAGAAACATATCATAAAAAGAATTATGAAACACTGCACCCAGCAGGTCCTAAGCATAACTACGCTTATCATACAGAGGCAATGGACAGGGCCATGGAGGGTGGCATAGATGATGTTGGTATTGGTGTGCTGTTTGGTCTGAATATGTACCGTTATGACTTTGCTGGTCTTTTAATGCACGCAGAGCATTTAGAGGCTGTACATGGTGTAGGTCCTCATACAATTAGTGTACCTCGTATTTGTCCTGCTGACGACATTGACCCTAAGGAATTTTCTAATGCTATTTCTGACGAAATTTTTGAAAAAATTGTTGCTGTTACACGTATTGCTGTGCCTTACACAGGTATGATAATATCCACTAGGGAATCTCAAAAGAGCCGTGAAAAGGTATTACAGCTTGGCGTTTCACAAATAAGCGGTGCATCCAGAACCAGCGTTGGTGGTTACTGTGAGGAAGAACCAGAGGAGGAAAGCTCTGCCCAGTTTGATACCAGCGACAAACGCACGCTGGATCAGGTAGTTAACTGGCTGCTGGACGGTGGCTTTATACCTAGCTTTTGTACGGCCTGCTATCGTGAAGGCAGAACAGGTGACCGTTTTATGACATTATTAAAATCAGGTCAAATTGCTAACTGCTGTCAGCCTAATGCTTTGATGACACTTAAAGAATATTTAATGGATTATGCCAGCGCTGACACCCGCCAAAAGGGTGAAGCACTAATACAGAAGGAATTGCAGACTATACCTAACGAAAAGGTGAAAGCAATAGCCGCTGAAAACTTAAATAAAATTGCAAATGGACAAAGGGACTTCCGTTTTTAATCTATTTGGTATATAATCACCATATAGTAAATGTGTCGGTTTGTGGATAATACTGTCTTATCAGACATATATTTTCTGTAACCGACACATACAATTTACTTTTAAATGGATAGGGGTATTACATTGAAAGGATTGTGTCTAGTATGGATTTAAACAACACACCTAGAGCCAGCCGACTGCATATTGGTATATTTGGCAGAAGAAATGCAGGAAAATCTACTTTAATAAACGCTTTAACTAATCAAGAAATTTCATTAGTATCTGATGTTGCAGGCACTACAACAGACCCAGTGTATAAATCAATGGAGATAAACGGTATAGGACCTTGCGTATTTATTGATACAGCTGGCTTTGATGATGAAGGTGAGCTAGGAAAAAAACGCATTGAGCAAACAAAAAAAGCTCTTAACAAAACAGATGTTGCTATCATCATCTTTACTGACGAAATAACAAACGAAGAAAAGCATTGGGTAGAAACCTTGTGTGAAAGAGAGATACCCTTTATTCCTATTATCAATAAGGCGGATATTATTACCCACACTGAAAAAATATCTAAGGATGTAGAGGCCTTATGCAAAAAAAAGCCTATATGGGTTAGCGCAAAAACAAATGTGGGTGTAGAAAAGCTGAGATATGATTTAATAAGCAGCGTACCTGATGATTTTCACGATATAACAATAACAGGCTCACTGGTAAACGAAAATGACCTTGTACTGCTTGTAATGCCACAGGATATACAAGCACCTAAGGGCAGGCTGATATTGCCACAGGTACAGACGCTGCGTGAGCTATTAGATAAAAAATGTGTGGTTATGAGCTGTACCACTGACAAGCTGGATATTACACTGCAAGCACTTATCCATCCACCAAAGCTAATCATAACGGACTCTCAGGTGTTTAGCACCGTTTATGAGAAAAAGCCATCACAAAGCAGGCTAACCTCATTTAGCGTTCTGTTTGCACAGTATAAGGGTGATATTGATTACTTTGTGGACTCTACCGCTGTGCTGGAAAATCTAAAGCCAAATGCCAAAATATTAATAGCAGAGGCGTGTACCCATGTACCTTTAAAGGAGGACATCGGTCGTGAAAAGCTGCCACGTATGCTGCGTTCCAAATATGGTGACGGTATAACCATAGACCATGTAAACGGCAGTGACTTTCCAAACGATTTGTCAGGTTATGATTTAGTTATACAATGTGGTGCTTGTATGTTTAACCGACGTTTTGTCCTGTCAAGAGTTAACCAAGCCAAGCACGACCACGTACCTATGACAAACTATGGCGTTGTACTGGCATATTTATCAAATATATTAGATAAAATAGATTATTAAAAAAACACCTTGTAGGGCTTTTTTTCACTGCCATACAAGGTGTTGACTTTTTATTCAATTTTATCTAATACCTATGATTTAAAGGCAAGGTTGGCTTTATCAGCCTTTAATGAATAACAGCTGCAGGATAACTGTCCAATGCAATAAAAGGCTAGGTAGAAATAACCTGGCTGTCAGTGGGTGTAAGCTTACTAAACAGCTTTTTAAAGCCCAGCTGACTTAATATAACTACACCTAATCCAACTGCATTGGCAATAATTCTAATAAGCATTGCATCCTTGTTAGAGAACAACAGCATAGCTGCCATTAGGGCGCTAAAGGAATTGGCCACCGTCTTTTTAACGTAGTTGTCTATAAACATCATAATAAAGCCCGTTGCTATTACCACTATCTGTCTGTATTCCAATGGTACCAAAACCTGAAAAACTACAAAAAATATTATCGAGCCAACTATTGTAGCGGGCAGTCTAAACTTCATACGGTGTATACTTTCCTCACGTTTAGGACGTATCATGGAAAGCACCGCAAAGCTAATCCACATAGTTTTTGAAAAACCCACAAAGCTGCCTAAAAACATCACCAGAGTTAGTGTAAACGTTAGCTTTATATACCACTGTGTCTGGTCAGTTTTTATATTTAATGACTTAAACAGGTCTATAACCTGTACATCATACTTATCCTTATGATGGACTAAAAAGTACACTACCGCTATTAATGCACCGCCTATTAGCACACTGATTGTACGCATTTTAAACATCTCACCAGATACATCATAGCCCTGACAAAATATGTATCCTAACAAAAACGGAACATGATTATCCTTGTTCATGTCATGTGTGGACAATATTAGTATTAAACCAATGGATATAAAATTAATTGGTATGCCCCAAAACGGATTAAGCAGGGCAACCTTTGAAGCTGTGTTGGTAATAATAAGCAGCAGCGGTATGCATATAGTTGCTTGTACAGGATTAAAGCTAAGGTCATTTTTTAGAAACACCAGCAATGCTGTTAAAATAGTAATGGCAGTTGTTGTGTTGTCCTTTCCAAACAACGCACCGTAGCCCTCTACAAACACAACACAAAAAATAAACAGTGGCAATTTACTAAGAATTAATTTAAAAAACGATGTAATTTTTTCTTTTGTCATATGCTTCTCCCACCAATAAAGTACAAATTTTGCAGTGAGTATCATAGCATAAGAAAATATCAATCTCAACAACAATTTGTTCATATTTTTATAATATAATTGCATTGTTAAAAGCTGTTAGCAATAAACATTTTACACAATTTTTCCCATAAAATCATTGCATTAATATGTGATTTTATGGTATTATTTATTTATATACAAATTTGAAAAAGTAGTGGAGGAGTTTTCGTGATTGTTGCTGATATAATAAAAATTTTAAACGCAGATATTATTTTAGAGGGCGATTTAAATGCTGACATAAAAACCGCCTGTGGCAGTGATATGATGAGCGATGTTTTAGCTTATGTTAAGGATCAGTCGGTGCTGTTAACTGGATTGGTTAATCCACAAGTTGTACGCACGGCTGATATGATGGATATGCTTTGCATAGTTTTTGTCAGAGGTAAAAAGCCCGACCAAACCATGATAGATTTGGCCTCTCGCCGTGGCATAACCCTGCTTAGCACACAGTTAAGGATGTTTACAGCCTGTGGGCTGCTATATTCCAACGGTTTGCGAGGAGGCTGCGACAACGATGAGTGTCATTAATTTAACATACGATGTACCAGGGGACGATTTTACCCGTGCTGGTGAAGCCTCTGGTAATGTAAAAAAGCAGCTGCGTCGTTTGGGTTATAATTCTGACGCTATCAGACGCATAGCCATAGCCATGTATGAGGCGGAAATTAATATGGTTATTCACGCTGACGGCGGTGAAATATCTGTGGAAATATACCCCAATAAAATTGATGTAAAATTAGTTGACCATGGTCCCGGTATTCCAGATGTAGAAAAAGCAATGCAGGCTGGTTATTCCACCGCACCGGACAATGTGCGAAGCCTAGGCTTTGGTGCTGGTATGGGTCTGCCAAACATAAAAAAATATACTGACGAAATGAAAATAGACACTGTCATAGGTCAAGGCACTACTATGTACCTGTCTGTACACGTCAATTCATAATAGCAAACAATAAAAGGAGGTAAGCAGTTTTGAAGGAGCATCTTCACTCTGTAACCCTTGATAAGGACAAATGCTGTGGCTGTACCAACTGTATAAAACGCTGCCCCACCGAGGCTATACGTGTCAGGGATGGAAAGGCCAGAATAATCTCGGAGCGTTGTATTGATTGTGGCGAATGTATAAGGGTTTGCCCACATCACGCTAAAAAAGCTATTTCAGATAAAATGTCTGTCCTAAAAAACTGGGAATGTACTGTTGCCCTGCCACCACCAGCCCTGTTTGGTCAATTCAACAATTTAGATGATTTAGATATTGTCTTAACTGGACTTAAAAAAATAGGCTTTGATTATGTGTACGAGGTGCCACGGGGGGCAGAGCTTGTCAGTGACGCTACCCGCATTGTAATGGAAAACGAAAAGCTTGAACCGCCTGTTATTAGCTCTGCTTGTCCTGCTGTTACCAGATTAATCGCAATACGTTTTCCCGACTTAGTAGAAAACGTTTTACCCTTAAAAGCTCCTATAGAGGTAGCTGCCATGATGGCTAAGAAAAAGGTTTCAGAGGAAACAGGTCTGCCACTTAATAAAATAGGTGCATTTTTCATTTCACCCTGTCCGGCTAAGGTAACAGATATTAATAATCCTATTGGTAACAAAAGCTCGTGGCTTGATGGTGCTATATCTGTTAGCACAATATATCCGTTATTAGTAGAGGCTATGGATAAGCTAAGTCCACAGGAAATTGAAACCATTGCGCTGTCTGGTGTAATTGGTGTTAGTTGGGGCAGCAGCGGTGGTGAAGCAGCAGCGACCTTGACAGATAAATACTTGGCTGCTGATGGCATAGAAAACGTGATACACGTTTTAGAGGAGCTGGAAAGCGGTCGAATAAACGATGTTAACTTTCTAGAGCTAAATGCCTGCTCTGGCGGATGTGTCGGTGGTGTGCTGAACGTAGAAAACGCCTATGTTGCACAAGCCAGACTACACAGGCTGCGAAAATATTTACCCGTATCACAAAACCATATGGGAGTAAATGCAGTACAGCTGTTAGACCATATGCGTTGGACAAAAAAGCTACAGTTCTCCCCTGTTATGAACCTTAGTAACAACCTAGAGGAGGCAATGACCATGATGTCAGAAATGGAAAGCATAAAGGCACACTTTCCTAACCTTGACTGTGGCTCCTGTGGTGCACCCTCATGCCGAGCAATGGCAGAGGACGTTGTTAAAGGGGACGCTAAAGAAAGCGACTGTATTTTTGTTCTGCGTGAACAGGTTAAGGATGTAGCAGATATGCTATCCTCTATAGGTGGCGGTTCTGTTTTTGGTAAAGGGGATAAAAAGCTATGACGGTTAAGGAATTATCAGAAAAGTTAAATACAACTATTTTAGCTGGTGATAGCGGCTTAGACAGGGATGTAACAGGCTGCTATATTGGTGACCTGCTAAGCTGGGTGATGGGTCGTGCAAGGGAAAATGACGCATGGATAACCATCATGGGCAACATAAACGCAATAGGTGTAGCTGTTTTGGCGGACACCTCCTGTATTATTTTAACCGAGAACGCCCCTTTGGACGATATAGCAAGGGAAAAAGCAAACACACAGGGTATTGCTGTACTTACAACTAATGAAAACAGCTACAACACTGCAATTGCTATTTATGAACTGCTAAAGGAACAATAAAAATGAAAGCCTACTATGATTTGCATTTACATTCCTGTTTATCACCATGTGGTGACAAGGATATGACACCAAACAACATTGTTAACATGGCTGCTATTTTAGGCTTGGATATAATTGCTCTAACTGACCATAACAGCTGTAAAAACTGTAAAGCTGCCATAGAGGTTGGCAAAACCGCAGGAATAACAGTTGTCCCAGGTATGGAGCTATGTACCTCTGAGGAAATTCACGTTGTATGTCTGTTTCCAGATTTGGACAGCAGCGCAGCATTTGATAAATATGTTAACACACGCTGTATGGCTATTAAGAACCGAGAGGATATTTACGGTGAACAGCTTATTATGGACAGTAATGACAAAATAATAGGCAAAGAGGATAACCTTCTGATATTGGCATCTGACATTTCTGTTAGTCAGGTACATAGGGTTGTTGACGGCTTTGGGGGTGTATGCTATCCTGCACATATTGACCGTGACAGCTACAGCATTTTATCCAGCTTAGGAGGGATACCTCCCGAGTGTAATTTCACCGCCGTTGAAATTACGGCTAAGGGGAATGTTGAAAAGCTAAAAAAACAGCATCCATTTATATGTGATATTCCTCTTATAAAAAGCTCAGATGCACATTATTTAGAAAATATTCATGAGCCACAAGCATTCTTGGAATTACCTCAATGCACCCCACAATCATTAGTTGAAATTTTGTCAAACAAAAACGTAATATGGGGCAGATAAAAAATAATACGCACAAAAACTCCATCTTGCTTTTGTGCAACATCACAACAGAGCGAGATTTTTTCGCTCTGTTTTTCTAAATTTTGCTCAAATATATAGACTTTTTGTCAGCATTATAGTATAATTCTTGGGTATTGCTGGACGTTATTTTGTTACGTTTTTAAGCATAACATAAATTGGGAGGAAAAAATATGCAAAAAAAAATCAGTACAATCCCTTTTAACGGCACTGCTCAACAGGAAGCAAAGCTAAGGGAAATGATTGCGCAGTACAAGGACGATCCTGGTGCTGTTATGCACGTTCTTCAAGAAGCACAGGAAATATATGGTTACTTGCCAATTGAAGTACAAACAATCATCGCAGAGGAACTAAACGTACCTTTAGAAGAGGTTTATGGCGTATCAACATTTTACGCACAATTCTCACTGTCACCAAAGGGAAAATACAACATTTCTGTATGCCTAGGTACAGCCTGCTATGTTAAGGGTGCAGCACAGATACTGGAAAAAGCCAGTGAAATCTTAGGTATTGACGCAGAGGAATGCACAGCCGACAGTACGTTCTCCCTAACTGCCTGTCGTTGTATTGGTGCGTGTGGTTTGGCACCTGTTCTAACAGTAAACGACGAGGTTTATGGTCGTTTAACTGCTGATGAGGTTCCAGCTATTATTGAAAAATACCAAAGCTAATTTTCATGCGAGAATTATCCTTAAATGTAATGGACATTGTGCAGAACTCTATTTCTGCCAACGGAACAATAATTAAGATAACAATTGCCGAAAACAGCGTAGAGGATACCCTATCTATTGTCATAGAGGACAACGGCAGGGGTATGACACCTGAGCAGGTTAATCATGTACAGGACCCGTTTTTTACTACACGCACAACACGCCGTGTAGGCTTAGGCATTCCACTTTTTAAAATGGCTGCTGAGCAAACGGGTGGTTACCTTAACATCACCTCACAGGTTGGTGTGGGTACGGTGGTTAACGCTGTGTTTAAACCGTCTAATATAGATATGACACCCTTAGGTGATATTAACCAAACTATTAGTCTGCTTATACGCTGTAACCCAACCATAGACTTTGTTTTTTGTCACAGTATAGACCATAAGACGTTTACACTGGACACTAGAGAAATCAAGGAAATAGTTGGCAGCGAGGTATCGCTTGATAATCCAGATGTTATGGAATGGATTAACGGTTACTTGTTAGAACAAAACGAATTAATTAACGGAGGTGCAAGAAACCTATGAAATCATTGGAAGAATTAAAGGCAATAAGAGAAAAAGCTCAAGCACAGATAAACCTGAGAGAAGAAAAATCTGATGCTGTTAGAGTATTAGTAGGTATGGCAACCTGTGGTATTGCTGCTGGTGCCAGACCTGTTTTAAATGCAATAGTAGACGAGGTTGCAAAAAGAGGTTTAAAAAATGTAATTGTCACACAGACAGGCTGTATCGGAATTTGTCAATACGAGCCAGTTGTTGAGGTAGAAATACCTGGACAGGAAAAGATTACATATGTAAAAATGACAGCTGAAAAGGCTGTTCGTGTAGTTAATGACCATGTAGTAAATAAGCAGCCTGTTACCGAGTTCACTATCGGTGCAGTTAACAAATAAGGAGGAAACAGAATGTATCGTTCCACAGTGCTTGTATGCGGTGGTACAGGTTGTACCTCCTCACACAGTGAAGAAATTATTGAGGCTTTAAACACACAGCTGGCTGACAAGGGGCTGGACAAAGAGGTAAATGTTGTAAAAACTGGCTGCTTTGGCTTATGTGCTTTAGGTCCTATCATGATAGTATATCCAGAGGGTTCATTCTACAGTATGGTAAAGGTTGATGACATACCAGAAATAGTAGAAGAGCATTTATTAAAGGGCAGAATTGTTACCAGACTGCTGTATCAGGAAACTGTTGATAAAGAGGATAACACAATTAAATCTCTAAATGAAACAGCTTTCTACAAAAAGCAAAGAAGAACAGCGTTAAGAAACTGCGGTGTTATCAATCCAGCGGTTATTGATGAATACATCGCTATGAACGGCTACGAGGCTCTGGGTAAATGCGTAACTGAAATGACACCAGAGGACGTTGTAAACGAAATTAAGGAGTCAGGCTTGCGTGGCAGAGGCGGCGGTGGCTTCCCTACTGGTTTAAAATGGGCTTTTGCTCAAGCACAGCCAAAGGGTGTAAAGTATGTTTGTTGTAATGCAGATGAGGGCGACCCAGGTGCATTTATGGACCGTTCAATATTAGAGGGCGATCCTCATGCTTTGCTAGAAGCAATGGCAATAGCAGGCTATGCCATTGGTTCTGAACAGGGCTACATATATGTTCGTGCAGAGTACCCTATCGCTGTAGAGCGTCTGCAAATTGCTTTAAAGCAAGCTCGTGAATATGGCTTGTTAGGTAAAAATATCTTTGGTTCTGACTTTAGCTTTGATATCGAGCTGCGTTTAGGTGCTGGTGCATTTGTATGCGGTGAGGAAACAGCTCTTATGACATCTATTGAAGGCAAACGTGGCGAGCCCCGTCCTCGTCCTCCTTTCCCTGCTGTTAAAGGTTTGTTTGGAAAGCCAACAATTTTAAATAACGTTGAAACCTACGCTAACATTCCCCAGATTATATTAAATGGTGCTAGCTGGTTTAATTCAGTAGGTACTGAAAAGTCAAAGGGTACAAAGGTATTTGCATTAGGCGGTAAAATCAAGCACACAGGCTTGGTAGAGGTTCCTATGGGTACTACCCTGCGTGAAATTGTTGATGACATCGGCGGTGGCGTACCAGATGGCAGAAAGTTTAAGGCTGCACAGACTGGCGGACCATCTGGTGGTTGTATCCCAGCTGAACATTTTGACATTCCAATTGATTACGATAATCTAATTTCTATTGGTTCTATGATGGGTTCTGGCGGACTTATTGTAATGGATGATACTAACTGTATGGTTGACATTGCAAAGTTCTTCCTTGAATTTACAGTTGATGAAAGCTGTGGTAAGTGTACGCCTTGCCGACTAGGAACTAAACGTTTACTGGAAAAGCTAAATAAAATCACTAGTGGCAACGCAACAATGGCTGATTTGGACGAGCTTGAGGAGCTGTGCTACTACATAAAGGAAAACTCCTTGTGTGGCTTGGGACAAACTGCACCTAACCCTGTTTTATCAACACTTCATTATTTCCGTGACGAGTACATCGCTCACGTTGTTGACAAAAAATGTCCAGCAGGTGTTTGTAAGTCCTTATTGCAATACAACGTTGACGCTGACAAGTGTCGTGGTTGTACTGCTTGTGCTAGAGTTTGCCCAACTGGTGCTATATCTGGCAAGGTTAAGGAAGCTCATGTTATCGACCATAGCAAGTGCATTAAATGTGGTGCTTGTATGGAAAAATGTAAGTTTGACGCTATTTCAAAGAGCTAAGGAAGGAGTGCAGTTAAGATGGAAATGATTAATATTAAAATTAACGGTATGCCTCTTTCTGTTGCTAAGGGTACTACAATATTAGAGGCGGCTAGAAGTGCAGGTATTAAAATCCCTACACTATGTTATTTAAAGGATATAAACGAAATTGGCGCTTGCCGTATGTGCGTAACCGAGGTAAAGGGTGCTAGGTCATTAGTAGCAGCCTGCGTTTTTCCTATTGAACGTGAGGGTACAGAGATTTTTACAAACTCTAAGAAAGTACAGGATTCCAGAAAGCATACACTAGAAATCCTACTATCTAACCATGATAAAAAATGTCTGTCTTGTGCCAGAAGCCAAAACTGTGAGCTACAGCAAATGTGTAAGGACTTTGGCGTGGAGGACGAAAACAAATTTGAAGGTGAAATGCAGAATCACGAAATTGACAATTCTGCTCCACATCTAATTAGAAATAACAACAAATGTATATTATGCCGTCGCTGTGTAGCAGTATGTAAGGCTAACCAGTATGTTGGCGTTATTGGTGTTAACAACCGTGGCTTTGACGCTGAAATTGGCTGTGCATTTAACAAAAAGCTAGATGAAACCTCTTGTGTAAACTGCGGTCAATGTACTGCTGTTTGTCCAACCGGTGCTTTAATTGAACGTGACAACACCGCAGAGGTTTTTGCAGCTATTGCAGACCCAGACAAACGTGTTATTGTTCACACTGCTCCAGCTATTAGAGCTACACTAGGTGAATGCTTTGGTATGCCTATCGGTACAAATGTAAAGGGCAAAATGGTAACAGCATTAAAAATGCTTGGCTTTGACAAGGTATTTGATACTGATTTCGGTGCTGATTTAACAATTTTAGAGGAAGCAAACGAATTTATTGAAAGAGTACAGGATGGTGGTACTCTGCCAATGATTACCTCTTGTTCTCCTGGTTGGGTTAAGTTCTGTGAATATTACTATCCAGAGCTGCTGCCAAATCTGTCAAGCTGTAAATCACCACAGCAGATGACAGGTGCTATCATAAAAACCTACTATGCGGAAAAGGAAGGTATTGACCCACAGGATATTGTTGTAGTATCCGTTATGCCTTGTACCGCTAAAAAGTTTGAAATTTCTCGTGATGATCAAAACGCTGCTGGTGTTCCAGATATAGATATTTCTATAACTACTAGAGAGCTTGCCAGAATGATTGAAAAAGAGCAAATTCAATTTACAAGCCTGCCAGACTCTGAGTTTGACCCTACATTGGGTGTTACAACTGGTGCTGCTGCTATCTTTGGTGCTACAGGCGGTGTTATGGAGGCAGCCCTAAGAACTGCTGCTGATACATTAACTGGACAATCCTTAGATACTATTGAGTATAAGGAAATCCGTGGTACTGAGGGCATTAAAGAGGCTACCTATAACGTAGCTGGCTTAGATGTAAACGTAGCTGTAGTAAGCGGTTTAGACAACGCAGCTAAGGTTTTGGACAAGGTTAAGGCTGGCGAGGCTAACTATCAATTTATTGAGGTTATGTGTTGCCCAGGTGGCTGTGTAAACGGTGGTGGACAACCAATACAGTCTGGTGATACAAGAAACTTTGTAGACCTGCAGGGCTTACGTGGCAGTGCTTTATATGAAGAGGATGCTAACCTGCCTTTAAGAAAATCACACGATAGTCCAATTATTAAAAAGCTGTATGAAGAGTATTTAGAAAAACCAGGCAGCCATAAGGCACACGATATTTTACATACAACCTATGTAAAGAGAAACAAATATTAATCTATAATACTATATAGCAATGGGCAGACGATTTTTTTACATCGTCTGCCCTACTTTTTTGCCCTATAGCTTTATTGATTCAGGTTGTATCTTTCGGCTCTATGTCTGTCAGCTCTATGTCAATAGTTGGGTAATCCCAGAAATGAAAAGGATGTCCAAGTGACAGCATTATGCTGTCGCTTGTTTTAATATATTAAGCTTTATACTTTTCCTTAGCTTTACTTTCTTACACAAAAATTCACTATAATATCTATTTTATAGCCAAGCACTTATGTTAAGCTATTATCCAACATTTTACACACTATTTTTATCCACTATTATATTCCAGATTAGTATTAACCTTTATGACACAGCCACATTTGTTAACTATACTGCCTCACTCTCAACCGATACCAGTTTTTTGTCTTGAAGCTGATGCATTTTTAACATAATAAATCTAGCAATAGGCTGAGCTATAAATGTTTCCACGCCAAAGGCTATAGCAAAGTTGCGTGGCCATTTATAAAAGAATAATTGTATTGGTTCCAGCGTAACTGCCCTTTGCCCTATCCACGAGCCTATCACCGTCATACACATTGACATCAACAGCACTGTGCATAGAGTGTCCACAATAATATGTGCATTAAAGCTATCGTCCTTAGCCACTATTTTTCCTTTCATCAATTCTACTGGTTTATACGTCAATAAAACCAATGCGATAACACACAGCCAAATAAAAGGAATCACTTTAATGGTTTCAACCCAAGCTGATAATTGAAAGCCAATTTCAAAACACGTTATCAATGGTGCTATTATGTTTACAGATATGAAGGAAATCACCAGCATAAACACTGTAAATTCCTTTTTATTCCTTGGCAGCTTCATGTAAAATTCCATACTTCTTTTTCCTGCTTTCCATGTTTTTTTAAATATAACGCAAAAAAATACAGCGTAAAACCAATTACTTGATTTCACGCTGATTAATTATACGCGTAAATATTTTACTTGTATAGTATAATATATTTTTAAACTTTTTTCAAGTGTAAAATTAAATTTATTTATTCTTTTTGTGTTCTGCAAGCCAACGCTCGGTAGTGTTCATCTTTTTTTCTGGTGTTTTTTTAGTATTTCCCATACCACCTGCACCGCTTGGTTGTTGATATTGCGGTATAGGGTTTTGCTGTATATTTGGCTGCTGGTACTGGTTATTTCCCATACCACCTGCACCATTTGGCTGTTGATATTGTGGTATAGGATTTTGCTGTATGCTCGGCTGCTGGTACTGGTTATTTCCCATACCACCTGCACCGTTTGGCTG